>Ga0207697_10000232_pt1 | contig 30248 bp, 26 predicted proteins | sample KBSSwiS5withPhiX_FD_184293 | JGI IMG/M metagenome (GOLD analysis project Ga0207697, IMG submission 184293) | Switchgrass rhizosphere microbial communities from Kellogg Biological Station, Michigan, USA, with PhiX - S5 (SPAdes) (version 2) | ecosystem: Host-associated > Plants > Roots >... | reverse complement strand
GCGCTTCGCGGCGGAAGTGTGGCAACAGATCCGGAGCGAGGACTGGTCGCCGGTGAGCAGCGCTTCCTCCCGGGCCAGCCGCCTGGTCATGCCGCCCGCCGTGAGCATCCCCCTCGCGTTTATGTTCTACGGGCTTTTTCTTTTGCTTTTTGGCCGTTTCACGCCGCCCGTCTTTGCCGGTCTGCTCGCAGGCTATCTTTTCTACGACATGCTCCACTACGCGACGCATCATTTTGCGATGAAGCGTGGTGTCTGGCTGTGGCTAAAAAAATATCACATGCGCCACCACTACCAGGATGATCACGTGGGTTATGGCGTGAGCTCTCCGCTTTGGGATTATGTCTTCGGGACCAAGGCGGCAGATAAGGGCGAAATAACTGAGGCGACGGGGACTCGCGCGGAGCTCTGAGCTCACGGTCGGGCGACAGTTTGGTCGAGATCACTCAGATCGCTTCCCGCGCGGAACGTGACGCCTTCATCAAATTTCCGTGGGAGATCTATCGGGATGATCCGGCCTGGGTGCCGCCACTGTTGCTCGAGCGAAAGGAATTCCTTAATCGAGAAAAACATCCATTTTTCGAGCACGGCGAGGCCGCGCTTTTTCTCGCTCGGCGAGAAGGAAAGATCGTTGGCCGAATCATGGCGAGCGATGATCCGAACTACAATTCGTTTCACAAATCCAACGTAGGTTGCTTCGGCCTTTTCGAATGTGTCAATGATCGCGCAGTTGCGGCGGCACTTTTCGACGCGGCGGCAAAGTGGCTTCGCGAGAAGGGCCGCGATGAAATCATGGGCCCGATCGATTATTCGACCAATTATGTGTGTGGATTGCTGGTCGATGGCTTTCAGTTTCCGCCGACTCTGTTGACCGGACACAATCCAGCTTACTACGAATCGCTCGTCGAAGGCTGCGGCTTTACCAAAGTTATAGACTTTTATGCGTGGTGGTTTTCCGAACCGGCCCATGCCGCTAAACGCTTGCGGCGCCTTGCGGCCTCGCTTGGGAAACGTCATTCCGCCACGATTCGCGAGGGCGATTTGAAAAACTTTCAGCTCGAGGCCGGGCGGATTCGCGAGGTTTACAACGACGCTTGGAAAGAAAACTGGGGCTTCGTTCCCTTTACCGAAAAAGAATTTCAGTTCATGGCGAAGGAGCTGAAACAACTGGTTGTGCCGGAGTTCACCCTCATCGCGGAGGTCGGCGACGAGCCAGTCGGCTTCATCCTTTGCGTGCCGGATATCAACGTGGCCTTCAAGAAGATTAATGGACGTCTAACGACGTTTGGAATTCCAATTGGTCTGGCGAAATTGCTTTACCACAAAGGTCGCATCCGGACGGCACGCCTGATCGCGCTTGGAGTGAAGCCAAACTACCGCCGCGCCGGGATCGCGGAAATGCTCGTTCTCCGCATCATCGAAGACGCCATGATCAAGCGCGGGTTCACCGGAGAACTCAGCATGACCTTGGAAAACAATCATCTCATCAATCGCTTCCTCCACGCGATCGGTGCCGAGAAATACAAAACCTATCGAATCTATCGGCGGCCATTAGCCACCCTGTAGCCGTCGCCCTGTGGGCGACGCGACGTTGAGCTCCCGGAGCTGATTGCCGCCCCACGCTTCGCACAGCGCTGCGGCTACAACCGAAGCGAGGTCTGTAACAAGACCGTCACAGCGTGTGATTTGACATTCCGGGGCGAAGCCACTGAATGTAGCGGCCTCCATCAACTCAACTTCAATCACATCATGAAACTGCAACACTTTATTGCGGTTCTCCTCGGGATGGTGATTCCACCTTTCAGCTGGGCACAAGGCCCTACGCCTTCGCCCGTCGTGGAGGTTTATTCTCACACGAAGGGCACCCCCGGCGTGGACCTAAAATGGGGCGTTTACGAACCAGCCACCCCCGGCCCCTGGCCGGCCGTGATCGTAATTCACGCTGGAGCTTTTAAATCGGGTTCTCGCAACGACGACGAGGTTGTCCTCTGCGCTCATGATTTGGCGGAGGCGGGATTCATTGCCTTCGCTATCAGCCATCGCCTCGCGCCTCCCGGCCAGATCGAGGGTCAAAAGGCGAGTCTGGATTATGGACGGTATCCCGAACAATACGAGGACGTGGCGGCAGCGGCCCACGCCGCAAGAACTGATTCGCGCTGCAATGGATGGGTCGGCGCGGTAGGCGGGTCATCCGGCGGCAGCCACGCCGCCTATGTCGCTGCCACCGGCATTCCTGGAGACACTAGGTTTGACGCAGCGGTCTGCCTTTCGGCCAATTATGATTTTCCTGATTTCACCGGCGACGTGACCGGTGAGGTCAGGCACGGAGTTTCTAACTATGTCGGGACTTTCAACCCTCGGAGGCTTCTCAAGGCTTCGCCGATCTTGGTCGTGGATGCGACTATTCCGCCGCTTTTTCTTATGAACAGCACGGATGAATTTATGCCCCTGCCGCAACTGCAAGACATGACGGATCGCCTTACAAGTCTGGGTGTGATTAACTTTCAGACTAGGACACTCGACGGCACGCTCCATGCCTTCAATTACTGGTCACAGATAAAGGACGACGCAATCGCGTTTCTAAATGCAAATCAGTGATGAGTGACAGGCCGCCGCGGCGGATAACTTGTGAGTGACGAGCGGAGAAGTTGGGAGCAGGGAGATGAGAAGGGATCCGCCTGAGCGGACTCTCCCTCGCTTCGCACAGCGAAACGGCTACAGTGGTCGCGGCATTTAGGCCGGTCCCACGTTACGATGGGAAATCGCGAATGCGGTGCGCTCCTCCGCCTCGCATTCTGGAAACGCGACTGCCAATCATTCCAGCTACTTCCTGAAGGCCGAAGCGCAGCGGATGACTCACGGCCAAGGAAGCTTCCGCGGTGCAATAAACTCCGCAGCCGGCCTGACAGCTTTTCTTTCTATTGTAACTAAGCAGATCCTCTCGCGTAATATCGAGGATGTCTTTTTCAGTCCGCACCTGGCTGCAAGGCCAGAATTTGCCGCGCGACGAAACAAAGAAGTATTTGTAACCCGCGATGCAGGTCCAATCGGAAGATTCCTGGCGCAGCATTTTCTTTTCGTAAGCGAAAAGATTCCAGCTCGTGTGAATCTTCTCCCCGCTCCGCTTCAGCTCCTCCTGCTTTTCAAGGAAACGAAGAAGCGGCTCGTTGCCGTTCGGATCACGTAGCGCACGATCATGGATGAGATCGTCGTGAATGACTCGGGCATGAACAGGAATACCGAGATCAAGACAGGTATCGATCACCTGTCCCATTTCATCGAGCGTCTCTTTGAAGAGCACCCCGCTAACCTGCAGCCTGATTTTTGAATTCTTGAACCAACCGAGCTTGTGTAGAACTGACTTCATCGCTTTGCGCGTGCTCGCAATTGGCGTCATCCGATCCACAGAAATCTGCAGCTTGTCGAGACCTGCTTTTTCGAGGGCGTCGAGCAGTTCGGCCGTGAGAAGAAAACCGTTGGTGGACATGCTGACCTGTCCAAAGCCGATCGATTTCGCGTAACGAACCAGCTCTGCAATGTCGGGATGCTTGAGCGGCTCACCTCCCTGGAACCCGATCCGCACAACGCCAAGAGCACGAATATGATCCATCCACTTGCGCAAATCAGCCACGGAAGGATGCGGAATGGAGTTGTCGTACTCGTTGCAGTAATGGCAATCGAGGTTGCACTGCTCCGTCACGTAAAGATGCGCGACCCATGGCTTGCTATCGAAAACCCGCAAGGCCTGCTGAAAATTGCTCATCGTCGTTTTCTTATCTTTGCCCACTGAGGCGCCGTCAAGCCGTCAAGCTTCAACCGTGAGTTCTGGTGACAATACTCGTTCCCGGTGCGCCCGCACCGCAAAGAGTGCAATCGGCAACTGGACGAGAGCGGTGACAACTGCCCAAATGGCCATGACCTCATAAGCTTCGACCGGCTTTCCGAGCACGAGGCCAAGAGCGAAAATCCATATGTAAACGTTGCGTCGGCCACCGATGAGCCGGACAAGGCGATTGAAGTCGCCGAGATCTTCGAGCGTTCGACCGCACGAGCGGATCACTCCTAACTTAACCAACGCGGCAAGCCCTTCGCCACCCATCAACAACAAAAGATAAACCAGAGCACCGCTGAGACGGCCGGAGGTTTGCAAATAATAGGCAATCGCAATCCACCACGAATGTTCGAAGAAGGCATCGAATGTATGTTCGAGTTTTCCGATCTTTGAAGTTTGGATTTTGACCCGCGCTTGCTTTCCATCGAGGCCATCGAGAATGCCGACGGCTAGCGCGAGAATCGCCCCCCAACCCAGATGCCCCGAGGCAAAACAGAATGTTGCTGCCCACGCGACGATGTTCGTGATGAGAGTCAGTTGATTCGGTGTGATCGACGTTCGGCAGAGATGGGAAATGAGGAAATTCTCGATCGGCCCGTGGACTATCGCCGGAAAATCGAGACATCCTTTTTGAGCGGCTTGGATGAGCAATTTTCCCGCATGTTTTTGCTGCTCCGGAACCGGCGCGGGAAACCACAATGGCCGCAGCTGCCGGCGCATTGCGACATGGTGCCAATCCCGACCAGCGATATCGACCCCGTCTATTTCCCCTGCGTTGATTCCCTCCTCCAGAGCGCGATCGAATGGGTCACGACAGGATTGCAACCAGTCACGAGAAAGAAGCGCCGCGCCACAAATCCGGCCGCGCTTGGAAGAGCAAGCGGTGGAGACAAGCATTTCCAGACTCGACGGTGGCGCTGAATCAACCAGCGTAGCCGCCGTGTTCTGATCATCGAGCAGTTGGAGCAGGCGGGAATCGAACAAGCAGTCCCCACGGCTAACAACGAACTGCCTGGCGTCGTTAGGCAACGTATCTCGCGCTTGCGATAGGATCGCCGGACCGATGGTGCGAGCGCGCAGGTCCACCTCAACCGTGGCGCGATGCCGCGACCGTCCCGCAAGGTGCGATCCGATAACATCCGGCGTGGCGGAAAGGACAACGACTTTGGTCACCCCAAGGCGTTGCAGCGTGCGCAGATTACGTTCGAGGAGAGAGATGCCGCACACCTCAACCAGCGCGCCGGGGCAGTCGGCGAGGATGATAAATTCGTGGCGCACTGGGGTTTCCTGAACGATCACAAGCCTCTTGGCAAGTCCGCCCTTTTCTTGTCCGGCCTGGGAGTTCGTGGTAGACGGGTGGTTCTCCCGCGGAAAGCACATGTCGCCGAATCTTTTTTTCCGTCTCCGCTACAGTCCATTTCTCGCCCAGATGGTCGTGATCCGGCGTTGTAATCTGTCGTGCGGATATTGCTCGGAGTTCGACAAGACTAGTGATCCAGTGCCATTCGAGGTGCTGGCAAAACAGCTCGAAAAACTTCGGGAGCTCGGCACCTTCGGTATTTCGCTGACCGGCGGCGAGCCTACCCTGCACCCTGATCTTCCGCGATTGATTCGGAAATGCCGTGAACTCCGTTTTCTGCGCACGGGAATGATCACGAACGGGTTTTTCCTCAAGCCGGAGTTGATCGAAAAGTTGAACGCCGCCGGCCTCCAGGACATGCAGATCTCAATCGACGCCGTTCGACGCAATGAGACCACGGAAAAGGTGCTTGATAATCTGAAAAAGCGCCTGCTGGCCCTGCGCGACCACGCGCGTTTTCGAGTAACGGTGAGTGGCGTGATTGGCGCCGCTCCGCCTAACGAGGCGGAGGAAGTGGTGGCCTATGCCCGCGAGCTCGGATTTATTCCGCGCGTTCTTCTTGTCCATGACAACACTGGCCAGCTCAAACTACAGCGCGACGAAGTGAAAGCGTTTGAGCGCATCGTCCAAACGCTGCCAAAAAACTGGACGGATTTTTCAAGTTATCGCAAACGCCTTGTGCGCGACGGCTCCGCGCCGTTCAAATGTCGAGCGGGCAGCCGTTATCTCTACATCGACGAATTCGGAAACGTAAACTGGTGCTCGCAGACTCGCACCGTCTGGTCAAAGCCCCTGGCTAACTACACGCGTGAAGATCTGCGCGAACAGTTTTCCACTTACAAGTCTTGTAACGAGACCTGCACCTTAGGCTGCGCGCGCTCCGCCAGTCACATCGACAACTGGCGTCCACAACAGCAGCGTTTCGAAACTACAAATCCTTCGCCCATTGTCGCAGCGGCGGATCGGTGAATTCCAGCCGTTCTCCGAAAATTGGGACGCTCGCGATGAGCAAAGAGCGCTAACCCTCACCCGGTCCGTAAGACAAGCCACTGCTTCCGCCACGATCCGACGAGAAAGCTGAACACTATCAGGGTCAGCACGACCGCCAGCACGCGGGCGCCATGAGTCATCCGCAAGCTCAACTGCGGTTGTGAGATTGTGGTATCAATCGCAATCGGCCAGTCGTTCAACTTCTCCGCCACGAGCTGGATTTGCCGATGCGATCCGTTGATGCGTTCGCGATCGGCCAGTTGATTGAAAAACTTCTGCACGATCAGACCGTTTTCCGGACTGGTGTCGTAATAAGGCCCTGTCCGCTTGGCATTAGGCACGAAATAACCAAACTGCGTATTCAAAATCGCGTAATAGCAGACCAGCACCGCCAATGGGATGGCGGACCACCCCGCATATCGAGCAGCGCGTTCTCCATTGCTAGACTGAGCCCATATTATCCCCCAGCCCGAACTCAATAGAGTGGCGAACAGAAGCAAAAAGCAGAGTGACTGGATATAGATGTAACGCGGCGAATAACGAATGAAACCGATCGGGTCGCCATGAACATCCTCGTAGCGAAGAAAACAAGAGAGAAATGTTAGGGCGACGATCAGGTAGACGAAGCCCAACAAGAGGCTGCGAATTTGTGGATTTCGGTAGGCAACCCACCCCGAGGCGGCAATGCAGAACGAGATCCAGATGATTGGGAGAGTTGACCCGGCGCGGTACGTTGATTGGAAGGTTAACGATCCGAAAGCGGTTCGGAACGCAGTGGCTGTTATGATCTGAATTGTCCAGCCGGTGGCGTCGGCCAATTTCGAGATCACACTTACATCGATCGGAACACCAGTCTCGTGATCCCATAGACCGCGCGTCGTCAGAATACCTGCGACGCCAAAGACCTGATGAACAATTAGGTTGAAAAAAATAACGCGATAAAACGTAGGGCTAGCTCGTTCCGCGAACGCTCGCCACAAAACGAGTGGGGCGATAATAATGGTGAGTGGATGCGCCCAAATGAGGACGTTCAGAGTAAGGCCATGCAGTAACCTAAAAAGCGGCCGATCCGATGGCCGCCAAACCGTCAAGACGATGAGGATAATTAGCAGGTTCCAAAGCGAATAATCCGAGATAGTGACCAGCAGACAGTCGGCGATAGGCGCCAAGGCAAGAATAAGACAGATCAAGGCGCGGTTGAGATCGGAGGGAATCCAACGCCGAAAATAGCGTCCGAAAAAAAGGGAATAGGTGACACTGCTGATTAGCACGGCGGAGCCAGCGAGTGCATATGGGATGGCGCGCGTTGGCACGCGGACGGCGAGGTAACCAATCAGGTTGCCGATCAGAGGAAGGTAACCCGATTTGAACCGTAGAATTTCGCGCGCGTCGCGATGTTGGTAAAAATAAGCGAAAACTTTGGCTCCTTCATCGAACGGCAAAGAAGGAACAAAAACCATCGATGGGGCCCGGAGAATGATGATTCCGAGCACCGCCGGGAAAAGAAAAATCCAGGCAAGCCAATACGTTCGGTCTCGCGTCGTTCGCGGCGCAGTTTGAGGGGTCAACAACGCGCTCATCGAGTATCAAATCATGTCGCTCTCGCGCTCCACCTTTGCCTTAATACCTCCTCAGCTCGCGCTCGCATCTCGAACGTGTCGACATCCTGCCACCAGGCCTCGCCGATATCGATCGCGCGCACCTTCCTCTCTTCCGCCATGAGTCGAACCCCGTCCGCCAAACTGCAATCGCCGTCGCGGCGAGCTCGTCGCAAATATTCAAAGATCTCGTTAGGGCAAAGGAAAATGCCGGTATCGATCGCGTCGTAGATCGCAAGATTTTTACCGATTGCCGCTACTCGATCACCATCGGTTTGCACTTTCATGGCGTCATCCAGATCGAAGATTGCGGCGATCTTCCGATCGACAGCGAGATTAAGCTCGCTCGTATTCCCCTGCTCGATCACGCAGTTTAGGATGGAAGCATCAAACAGGTGATCGCCCATCGTCAGGAAAAACGGTTCCTTTACCTTCCCCTCCGCACAAAGGACGGAAATGCCGTTCTGCTTTTGCCAGGAAGGATTCGCGATTGCTTCCAGGCGCATCGCCGGCGGGATCAGAGGACGTAGCGCGGTCACGAGTTTGTCTCCATCGGCGCCGACCACCACATGTAGATTTTGAATTCCGACTTTCTCGAGTCCTTCAACGATGTGGCAAATGAGCGGGCGCCCGGAAATCGGAATGAGCGGTTTCGGCAAAGTCTCACCCGAAGCGCGCAGGCGCGAGCCCGTCCCGGCCATGAGCACGACTGCGTCCGTTATTTCGCGCATCGATCAAATCCCATAATATCTTCGCAAACCCCAGAGCCTGGTCCGCTGCGGCAGAAACCGAAAAATTAGCGGAGCGACTCCCGCCTGGAAAAAGCCGCCGACGGTAGTTCGCGGGGGCGGATTCGATTGTTCGATCAATTTAAGCACGTGACGCGCGACGAGATCCGGTGGAGGCGCGGCTTTCATGTTCTGGTTCGTTGTCTGCCAGGTTTTGTCTACGCGCGGATCAGTCGATTGCCCTTTCACCACCGCATCGTTAAAGCTCGTGTTGATGTCGGCCGGTTGCAGATCGATTAATCTCACCTTGTCGTTAGGCAACTCGAGCTGCACCGACATGGTGTAGACCGCGAGAGCCGCTTTAGCCGCATTGTAGGCAGCCATGAAAGGCACCGGCAGGCGTGAAGCAAGTGAAGTGACGTTGATGACGAGACCGCGTTCCTGTTCGCGCATCGCCTCCAGAGCCAGATGCATCAACTCAATCTGACCAAGAACCAAAACCTGAAAGTGCCGAGCCAACTCTTCGCGCGACAGGCGCTCCGCCGGACCGAAGTAGCCGCTGCCAGCGTTATTGATCACGACATCGAACTGCTCCGCTTCGTGCAACGCCGTTCGAAAAATTTCGCTCAGCGAGGCGCGATCCGACAGATCGAGCGCAACCCGGCGCAGCCCGCGGAGTTTTGGAATCCGGTCGACCTTGCGCGCCGTTCCCCAGACTTCATGACCGTTCGCGCTGAGAGCGTGGGCGATCGCCAGGCCAATTCCCGAACTTGCACCGGTGAGAAAAATTCGCTTCATCGAATTGTTTTTTCCCTCTCCCGAAAACGCCACCACTGCAGTCCGAAGACAATCAGGAAAACGGCCGCCGACAAAACTTCGCTCACGATTCCATGGAGCAGAAGACGGCAGCCAACTGCAGGCAGAACCGCGACGGCGGCGGCCACGAAAGGCGGCGCGATGTTGCTCCACGGTCGTTCCCAGCCGAAAACAAGATGCAGCGTGCGATGCCGTAAAATACCAAGCAGCACGTAGGGCAGAAGAATTCCAAAAGCCGCTCCGATCACGCCAAACGACTTGATGAGAAAGAAATTTGCGATCACCGCCACGACTGCCGTAATCGCGGAGTTCAGAAGATTAAGACCCGGCCGTTGCACCATGATCACCGTCTCCGCGAGTCCGACAAAGCAGTTTGTGCCGCAGGCCAAAGCGACGATGTCGAGCCAGATGGCGCCCTGGCGAAACGCCGGCCCATAAATGCTGAGCAGGAGCGGACCGGCCAGTGCCATGACCGCCAGCAAGGGGAGAAGAATCCAGAGCATCCATTGCGCGACGCGCGAGAACGTTGCCGCGGCGTGCTCCTGTTCGCCCTGCGCCGTCATCCCGGCGACCAACGGCGCGAAGATTGGATTGAAAGCCTGATTCACCTTGCGCAAGCCGCTCCCGACTTCGACGACCGCGCCATAAATGCCTACCGTTGGCAGCGTCACGCCGGGCGCGTGCCCGATGAAACACCCCAGCATGATGACATCCACCCTAACGATCAAAGCATTGAGCAAATCGTAACCGCTGATCGACGCCGAATAGCTGAGTAAACGCCGCGCCTCGGCACGGTAGGAAATCACGCCGCGAGCTGACGGCGCCGACCTAAAGAGCGAAGAGGCAAGGGTGAGCGCGACAAGACCCGATGCGGCGGTTCCGATGATAGCCGCGATAGCGGAGCCAAACGTTTTCCAGCCCAGCGCGACGACCACGAGGAACGCCAGCGTGGTTACGATCGGTTCTGCCATGCCGCGCGAAAAAATGTCGTGCTTCATCACCTTCATTCCGCGCGAGATCGCAGTACAGACGCGATACAAGTTTACCCCGGGCATCGCGCAGAGCAGGACAGAAAGGACGCTCGTCATCGTCGGATCAAGACCGAGTCGGCGGCCGGCAAACTGAACGACTAGAATCGCGAGCGCCGCGACAATCGTGCTTTGCCCAACGGCGAGCAGTACCGCGAGATGGAAGAGCGCCCGGCTGCGAGTGCGTTCTCCCCTCGCCTCAGAGCGCGCAATGAAGGCAATGATGCTGTTGTCGAGACCGAACATGCCGATCTTGCTCAGCACATCGGTCGTGGCCCACGCGACCAGAAATGTTCCGAGAGCCGCTGCGCCTAACAATCGCGCGATGAGAAAAGTGAAGACCCCGCGGAAGTTCGACGCGAGCAGCGCGATGGTGTTGAAGAACATCCCCCGCTTCAACTCGGAACCGGTGCGATCGTGACTCACACGCAAATCTTGCGGCGGCAATTCCGTGGTGGATGTGACTGCGTTCACTAGACGATGGCTACGCGGCCGCGCGGATGGGTCGAAACAATTCGTCCGTCCTGCATCTCGTGAATCCAGTCGCAAACCTGCGCAATCGCCGGATTGTGCGTGACCAGGAGCAGAGCTTTTCCGCCCCGGACGACAACGTCCTGCAACAGTTCAAACGCCCTCGTCGAATTCTTGGTGTCGAGATTGCCTGTCGGTTCATCGGCCAGGATGACTCGCGGATCGTTCGCCAACGCTCGCGCAATCGCGACGCGTTGTTGTTCACCGCCGGAAAGATGACGGCTCGGTCGGTTGGCTTTGTTGCCAAGGCCGACCGCGTCCAGCAGTTCGACGGCGCGTTCCCGCATTTCGCTTTCCGTTAGGCGGGCGAGCCGCCGCATTGGGATCATGACATTTTCCTGTGCCGTAAAATCCTCCATCAAAAAATGAAATTGAAAAATGAACCCGAGAAATTCGTTCCGCTTCTGGGAAAGCGCGTCATCCGGCAGATTCGAGACGACATCGGACCCGATCGTGACTTGCCCGCGATCCGGATGATCGAGTAATCCGAGAATATAAAGGAGCGTGCTCTTGCCGCACCCAGAAGGGCCGACCACAGCGTGAACCGTTCCCGCCTCGAGAGTGAGAGAAATGCCACGAAGCGCGTGAACGCGTTCCTCATCCTGACCGAGGTAGCGCTCGATGCCGTCGCAACGGAGACAAACCTCGTTCGTCATATGCTCGAACCGCGCAGAGTTGAAACCGGTTGGAGTTGAGCGGCGCGATGGGCCGGGACCCAGCTCGCGATCGCGACCGCGATCGCGGCAATGACGATGGCCCACACATAATGATGCCAGTTCGATGCCACCGGAAAATAGTCGGCGTAAAGAATGCCGCGCACTCGCAGTGGAATGTGCGAAACCCCGATCACCGAAACCCAACCGATGAAACATCCGAGCAGCGAACCGAGCGCTGCAATGAGCGCACCTTGCCAGAGAAAAATTGCGTTGATATCGCGGCGTCGATAGCCCATCGAACGCAAGATCGCGATTTCCTTCACCTTCCCGAGTACCGTCATAGTGAGGACATTGAAAATACCGAATCCCGCCAGCAGAATAATCAGCGAAACGGTAATCCCGGTGGAGACGCGCAAGGTCAGAAGGAGTTGCAGATTCGACTCCTCGCGTTCCTGCCAACTGCGCGCTTCGTGTTGAAAGAGCTGCTCGAAATGATCAGCTAATTCGGGCGCCGAGTCGGGGTCGCGCAACTTGTAGAGAATCATTGTCGCCGGGTAAGGCTTGTGCAAAAGGCGCTGGGCGATTTTCGACTGACAATAGATGCGCGTTGAATCGACCGACCCGACTCCGCCGCGAGCGATCGCGGCGACGGTGAAGCGCCAATACTCGCCGTTCGGCGAAAGCAGTTGCACCAGGTCGCCGACTTTCACCCCGAGCGCTTCGGCCAACCGCGAACCGACAATCAGCGAACTGGGATTGTTGCGAAAGTCATCAAACTTTCCGTCGATGATCTGCCGGCCGATATCGGTCGTGCGCAAATGAAGCGCCGGATCGATCCCGAAGAGATCCACTGTGGCCGTCTCAAATTCCGCGCGAGCGGTCAGCGTTCCGCGCAAAACCGGCGCACACGCCACCACGTTCGGAAAACGCCGGCTAATACGCATGATCTCGGCGGCGTTGGTGATCCCTTCGAAGTAACGACGGCGCGCCGCGGCCACATTGGCGTTCTTCGGCGCGACGTAAAGGTTTCCGTAGCGCGGACTGAATTGTCCCCGGAGCATGATCGCGCCACTGCTCCCCAGGGTCGCGTCGATAAAGTTTTTCGTGAACCCCTGGGTCTGCGCCTGGGTGCAAATGAAAATCGCAACGCCGAACACCACTCCGCAAAGGCTGAGAATGAACGCGCGTTTCCGGTGAAAGAGGAAACGCAACGCGATGTAGAACGTTGGTGTCACTCGGGCTTTTCCTGCCGCACACTGTTGATCATTCGCTGCCTGACCAACTGACCGGAGCGCAGCTTGTCCTGGTCCGATACGACCACATGGTCGCCTTCCTTTAGTCCTTCGAGAACCTCGGAAAACTCGAGAGTGCGATATCCAATCTTCACCGTGCGCTTTTCCACGATCCCGTGTTTGACCTGCCAGACCTGATCGACCAGCAGAGCGCGCGTCGGGATGAGGACCTTGTCCGGGTGCCGGCCGGTGATGATGTTCATTTCCCCTGTCATCCCGGCGAGCAAATTCTCGGGTGGATTTTCGAAGTCGAGAAGCACTGTGTAACGCTGCGTTTCGGGATCGGCCGCCGGAACAATCGAGGTCACGGTGGCGTTGAACTGCCGGGTCCGATAAGCGTACATCTGCAGGACACCTTTCATGCCGACCTTCACCTCGCCGATGTCTTCTTCGTTCACTTCGCCACGGACATAATTTTTCCGTGACGAGACTGTCAGCAGCTCATTGCCATCGGTCACGAACTCGCCATCAATCGCCTTGATGTCAGAGAGAATGCCGTCCATCGGCGCGCGAATCTCGAGGCGGCTGCTGAAGGTTTCCGCCTTTTTCACCGCCTCGCGCAGGGAATCGAGGTTGCGTTGCCGCTCGATCTTTTCTGTTTCGAGCAATGCGCGCAAACGTTTCGCTTCGCTTTTCGCCTTCTCGTAATCGACTGCTGGGATATTGCTCAGAGAGCTCAGTTTTTCCAATCGCTGGACATTGCCCTCCGCCACCTTGAGCGGTTCCGAGGATGGCAACTCCAGCCGGGCCTGTTCTTCCGCTGCCTGCAGATCCGACTGAGCCTGCTTGAGCTGACGGGCGGTCGTTTCATCCTCGATGCTCGCCAGCACCTCATTTTTGGCAACTTCTCGTCCAACCGCGCCGCGTCCGTTCGATAGCGCCTCGGCGAGTCGGATGAACCCGTTGTTTTGCGCTCGCACGCGGACGACGAAGACCGGCTCGATCCGCACCGTCCCGTAAACCGCCGAAATGGCCGTGCCCCGAACGACCTTCTCTACCTGAGCCACGGACAGATTAAGAAAATAGATTGCGCCGAGAATGACGACCGCGAGTGGCACGGCCGTCCAAAGAGTCCGCTTCGAAATCTGCATCTTCAATCGCTCGAACTAATGTAGCTTTGCGGCGATGTCGCTGGAAAACTGAAAATGATGTGCGCCGGTCGCTGCCATTCGACCGGCGCCCCACCTGAATCTTATTTCACTCGGTACTTTTACCGCAGCAAGCTCACTGGTTCATTTTTGCGGCGGCTTTCATGATCTCAGCCTGCATCACTGGCATTACGTCCGCCATGTAGGTCCCAAACTTTTGCATCGCCGACTTCCCGACAGGCGAGCCGTAAAAATCCGCCAGCGCTTTCAACTCATCGGTGGTGAAATTTTTTACCATCGCATCCGTCATTGCTTTGGTTAACGCGGCTACATCCACCTCCGTGGTCATTAGTTTCTTGAATTTGTCACGTTGATCCGCAGGGATGTTCGCAGCCATTTTGTCAGTCATGTCCGCCAAGAGCGTCTTCGGTGGGCTAACCTGCAAATAACGTTCGGCTTCTTTACGCCGCGTTTCAGGGGAGTCCGGCGCGCCAAAAACCGGAGACCAGGCGCAAACGATCAGAGCAAGTGTTACCAAGGCTTTTTGTTTCATAGTGCGCGGTTGATAACGCTGTGCGAACCGCAATGCCAGCCTTTTCAACATGCCTACTTTCGATCGTGACAACCTTGACCCGCCGTTGGTCCGTCCGGGGCTAGCGTCTTATGCGATAAATACATCACGGACTTCCTTACCGGCAGCGGCGCCCGGAGTTTTTACTTGCCAAAAGCAGAAAGAGTCCGGTAAAACTGGCCGGTGAACCCAACTCTCTTCCTCCCCGACATGCAACGGCGCGCCTTCGCCACCCCTCCTATATTGCTCGCCATACTTTTTCTCTTCTCTACGCCGCTAGTTACCTACGCGGGCAGCGCGACTTGGAATCCCAACCCGGCCAGTGGCAACTGGACCACGGCGGCGAACTGGACACCAAACACCATTCCTAATGGCCCAGATGACATCGCCTCATTTGGAGCTTCCAGTGAGACCAATCTTACCGTTACGGACGCTAACCCTATCGAAGTTAGCGAGATCGTCTTCAATTCGGGAGCAGACCCTTTCACCATCACTGCCGACGAAGCATCGCTGATTATCAGCGGCGCCGGTATCATCAACAACTCAGGGGTTACCCAGAATTTTGTCGCTCCGGCTGCTGGGCCACAGGGTGCGTTCGATTTGGTCTTTGAGAATGGTGCGACGGCAGGCGAATCCACCGTTTTCACAAACAATGGTTCTTCTACGACCGCGCAGCAGAGCCTGACAATCTTCACCGGGAGTTCAAACGCGGGGAGTGCCAAGTTCTACAACCTCGTAAAGACCGGACCACCCGGTGGTGGCGGCGGAGTGGTGGCATTCTTTGATTCTTCAAGTGCGGCAAACGGCTCCTTCACCACCCAGGGAAACAGAAACCCCGGACCAGGGGCTGCGGTCGTATTCCACGACACATCAACTGCGGGTGCTGGCATTTTTCTTCACACCGGCGGTAAGGTAAGCCAAGCCTTAGGCGGGCAAACGCAATTCGTTGACTCTTCCAGCGCTGGCAACGCTGTCCTCACGATGAATGGCGCGGTGGTGAGCGGCGCAGCCGGGGGCTCCGTGATTTTCTATACGACGTCGACCGCAGCGAATGCCACTTTGATTGCCAAAGGTGGTGTCAATGGAGGGCTTGGCGGTGAAATTCGTTTCACCGATGGCTCCTCAGGCGGTTCCTCTCGAGTTGAGCTATTCGGTAATGGGACTTTGAACGTTGACACGTGGGACGCGCCACGCGTGGAAATTGGATCCCTTGAAGGTGACGGAGACGTGACCTTTATGAGGGGTAAAAGTCTGACCGTGGGAAACAACAACCTGGATACGACCTTTGGCGGAGTTATCTCCGGAGAGGGGGCGCTGACAAAGATCGGAAGCGGCAAATTGACTCTGGCTGGTGCCAACACCTACACGGAAGGCACCACAGTGAAACGCGGTGAGCTTAGGGTCACTAATGCAAGTGGCTCCGGCACGGGCACCGGCACAGTGCAGGTCATTGGCAGTACTTTGAGCGGTAGTGGCACTATCAGTGGTACGGTGACGGTCGGAACCGACAACGGACGCCCAGCGATGTTGGTTCCCGGAAAATCGGGAGCTCCGGGCACACTCACCATTCAAAGCGGTCTGATATTGTACTCAAGCGCCGTATATTTGTGCAGGTTGAACAGTAACAGCGCTACCGCCGGTAGCGTGGTTTGCCGCGGTGTTGTCATCTATAACGGGGCTATCTTTTCCGGGACGGACTTGACTAGCGGTACACTCGCGCCAGGCACCGTTTTCACGGTCATTAACAACACTGCTACCGACGCGATTGTTGCTACCTTTAGCAACCTCGCTGATGGCTCGAACATTACGATCGGCAACAACACTTTCCAAGCCAACTACGAAGGCGGCGATGGAAATGATCTCACGCTGACGGTTGTGCAGTGATGCACCCCGACGAAAAGCATGTCACGAGAAACAGCCTGAACATCTTTGTAGCTCTTATCTTATCCACAATTCCGCAGTTGGCTGACGCGGGCAGCGGGGCATGGAATCTCAGTCCGCTGACCGCCGTCCCTTAACCTTATGACCCCATCGCCTACCCTACGCAACTAACATGAAACCACTATTCTGCCGTGCTTTGAATGCTCCAAAAATAAAGCCCAGCCTCATGTCTCCAGCGAGTCTGCACTCTCTCTTGCTTGGTGGAACGCTGCTTTTGGCCCTGACTTGTTCGGCCGCCCCGTTTCAATGGGAAATTACGGGCAGTCTCAATCTACGTCGGGCCGGTCACGCGGCGGCTTTATTGCCCAACGGCCAGGTTCTTGTCGCCGGGGGTGAGAATGAAGGGGGTCTTAACAGTGCGGAGCTATACGATCCGGTCACTGGTCTTTGGCAGCGCACCGCTGACATGCATCATGCCCACGCTTACACCGCCGCGACGGTATTGCTGGATGGCAGAGTCCTCGTCGTCGCCGGAGCGGAGGCCGGTCTTCTTCCGAGCCGAAGCACCGAACTCTACGATCCGGCGAGCGGCACTTGGAGCCTCGCTGGCCAGTTGGCATTCGCGCGGCAACATCACACCGTGACCCGCCTGAGCGACGGCAAAGTCCTTGCCGTGGGTGGTGCGGGATTGAACAACTACGCGGCCCTCGCCAGCGTGGAGCTTTACGATCCCTCCTTAGGTAGCTGGACTACGACCGGCAGCCTGCACGTTGCGCGCGTGGGTCATACAGCCACCTTGCTACCGAGCGGCAAGGTCCTTGTCATCGGCGGCAGTGACGACTATTTCGCACTTCATCCATTGAGGAGCGCCGAACTCTACGACCCCGTAACTGGGATCTGGACACTCACTGCGGGTCCTATTCGCGGCCAGGCCTTCCATACCGCGACCGTGCTCCAGGACGGCCGAGTATTAACCGCCGGCGGTCTGGGCCAGAATAAGAGTCGCAGGATCAGTCAGCTCTACGATCCATTAACCGAGACGTGGGCAGTGGCTAGCAACCTTTTCGAGGCGCGCGGTGTTCATGCGGCGGCCCTGCTTCCGGATGGGCAAGTGCTTGTCGCAGGGGGTTTGCGCGATGGAATCTACCTCAGGAGTGCCGAAGTCTACGATCCGTCAACGGGCCGTTGGAGCCGAACGGACCCTATGTCGCAAGCACGCGCCCAGGCGACCGCGACTCTGCTGCCTGACGGGCGGGTGCTTGTGGCTGCTGGCTACGATGGTGACCTCGGCACCAACACCGCGGAACTTTTTGAATCGGCAGCCGGAAGGTAGCAGATATTCAAAATCTCCTCTTCGATGGGTTAACTGCGCCTGCCCGGACTTAAGAGCATCTACTACATCCATGCGTAGTTTGTAAGGCTCTTGGAACCTCTTTTCAATTTGGTTCGTCTACCAACTTACTGAGTCCTAGTCGCTCACGGCAGGCTTTTCTCGCACGACAAATCCGTGATACTAATCACAAGTCACTGATCACTATTTAACTTGCCGCCTCAAGGCGCCCCGCGGGTAATCTTACTGACCGTGCCATTGAGGGTGTTTGCCACCCAAATGCTATTGCCATCGTAGATAATACCGGATGGTTCTCGCCCGACAGAAATCGCGCCTTTGAAAGCACCGTCCCTCGCTCGCCGCACGACGACGACGTTGGCCTTTGCGCTGGTAACCCAGATGTTGGCGCCGTCGAACGCAGCGCCCGCTGGCGGATAGCCGACCCCAAAACTTCCCTGCACCTTGCCGTTGCTCGCACTTATGGTCGTGATGTTGCCGTCATAGTAGTTAGCCACCCATAGTTTCGTGCCGTCAAAAGCCAGAGCGTTGGGAAAATTTCCGGTTTGCACTTTGCCAACCAACCCGCCGTCGCTGGCGCGCAACTTGGTCACACCCTCTCCGCCCTCGAGGCCGATCCAAACATTCGCGCCGTCGAAGAGAACATCGAGCGGCCTGTCCCCGGCCGCGAAAACACCGAGGATCGAACCATCGCTCCCGCGAAGTTTCGTCACCGAACCTCTATCGAAGTTTGCCACCCAGATGTTAGCTCCGTCCCAGGCAATCCCTGCGGCAGAAGCGGCAATATCGAAGGTGCCAAGCGTGCTACCATCACTCGCGCGCAGCTTGCTCACAGTCCCGCTGGCAAAATTGGATATCCAAACATTGGCGCCATCAAAGGTAAGGTAGCCTGGCCCTTCACCCACATCGAAAACGCCAACCTTCGCACCGTCGCTGGCGCGGAGTTTCGTGACGGTGTCCATCTCGGTGTTTGTAACCCAGATGTTCTCACCGTCAGATATGAGATGCTGCGGGTCCCTTCCGGCCGAGAAGGTTTCCACGACGATTGAGGCGCTGAGGCTTTGAGCCCATGCCGGCGAGCTAAGACATCCCCAGCCTAGCGAACAGAGGACAGGTAGAATCGCGAGATTCTTTCTGCTGGGAGATGTCATGATTACGTTATTACAGGGTAGCGCATTGGTATGTCAACGCTGGAGTTTCGCGACGCGCCCCACAGAGCGCCCCCTGGGGGCAACTGAACGGGACAGAGCCCACTCCTCCAGTGTGTTACGGCGACGTGCGGGTGATTTTACTTACTGTATCGCTGGCGAAGTTTGTTACCCAAAGGCTTGTGCCATCGACTATGATGTATCCTGGTTGATCGCCAACCGGGACGGTTCCTTTACGTGTCCCGTCCTTCGCTTTGAGGAGCGAAACATTATCGTCAAAGTAGTTTGTGACCCAGATATTACGGCCATCAAAAGCGATACCGCTGGGCAAACCACCCACACGGAACGTCCCAAGAAGCGTGCCATCGCTCGCCCGTAGTTTAGTAACGCTATCGTCTTCAGAGTTTGCGGTCCAGATATTCTCTCCATCGAAAACAAGACTGTCCGGAAACGATCCTACAGGGAAGGTTCCGAGCAAAACCCCATCACTGGCTCTCAACTCGGCAACTTGGGCGGAATTGTGGTCTGTTATCCACAGGTTCGCACCATCGAAAGCAATACCCCACGGCCCGTCGCCGCACCGAAATGTTCCTTCCAGGGCCCCATCGCTCGCCCGGAGCTTGGCAACTTTGTCGACCGTAAAGCACACTACCCATATGTAGGTGCCATCAAAGACGAGTTCGCCCGGCTCAGGCGGAACCGGAAAACGACCAAGCGATGTGCCGTCGCTAGCTCGCAGTTTGCTGACCGTGTCGTCCAGGGAATTTGTCACCCAAACGTTCGCGCCGTCAAAAGTAGCGTTGGCCGGGACCTGGCCGACGGTGAACGTGCCTAGCTCAGTCCCGTCGCGAGCTCGGAGTTTTGTTACGGAATTGTCCCCGTGGTTGACCACCCAGATATTAGCCCCGTCAAAGCTAAGCCCGCTTGGCTGGTGTTGGACTGGGAAATTTTGCACGACAACTCCTGTAGCGACGGGCGGTGTCGGCTTGGGTTGCGCGAAGGAAACAGAACAAAGGAGAGCAAACGCTAGGATGCAGGAAAGATTCAGTATTTTGGTTTTCATTATCTGGGTCATATGGAAGACAAAATTGCTTTGCTAGTTTTCGTTCATCCCGCGCGCGGGGCTCGGGGGGTCAGGGCCCGCCTTCCGAGGGTTACTTCACCGCGGGAGTGATTTTGCTCACTGTGTTGCTATAGAAGCCGGCCACCAGATGTTGACACCATCGAATAGAACATCCTCGGTGGCTATCCTGGACGTTAACCGTCATCTTGACGAAAAAGCGTCTTTGATCTCACACATTAACGATCACTCAGACTCTGTAACGGTAATCAACTGATTTATCGGGACAGTAAATAGGCTCTGTGTGATTCCGCTCGGCCACTGGATGGTCACGGAATCGACAATTGTGGCCCCGCCAACTCCGAAATGAACCGGAATCTGGTTCTGCGACATATGGTGCTGCCCCGTGTATTCCCTGAATTGGGTTTGGCCGCCAGCCGTAAGCCAAAGTTTGGCGCCAATCCCGCCTCGATTGCTCAGAGTTCCTACCAGTGTGATCTTGAGCCATCCGTTACTGTTCGTCTTGTTCTGAAAGAGTAGATATTGTCCGTAGGAAGAACCTTCCCCGTTACAGACGAAAAGATCGAGAAATCCGTCGTTGTTGAAGTCCACAAAAGTGCCATCACTGCCTCTGCCGCCTGTTGTTTTGGCACCCACTCGTGCGGCTAATGCAACATCGGTAAAGGTGCCATCGCCATTGTTGCGGAAAAGTCGATTCGGTTGAGTATACCCGGGCACTGAGTTCACGATATACAGGTCGAGGTAACCGTCGTTATCATAATCTCCCCAGTCCACTCCCACAGCGCCCGAGATGTTAATGACTCCGCTCTGGGTCGTCACATCCGTAAAGGTGCCGTCGCCGTTGTTCTGGTAGAGGATACCCTGCGCCGTCTGGTTACCTGCGCCCATTGTAACGTACAGGTCAAGGTCGCCATCGTTATCGTAGTCTCCCCAGGCCCCGCCCTGAGCATCCAGAGAGGGGATGAGGCCGGCGGCAGCGGTTACGTCCGCAAAAGTGCCATCACCGAGATTCCTGTATAACCCGCCATCCATTGCGATAAAGACATCGATCAATCCATCATCGTCAAAATCTGCCCAAGCGGCCGTAAGGTTTTCTATGCCGCTCCTTTGCAGTCCCGCCGCGCCGGCCACATCAGTGAACTGCAAGCCACCGTCATTGCGATAGAGCAGATTGGGTCCACCATTATTCTTCGGAAAGCTTGCGACAAACAAATCCAGATCCGAGTCATTATCGTAATCGATGGCGTACACCCCGCGGTTGTGGTAACCAACACCGGTTACACCGGAGGTAGATGCGACGTTCGTGAAGGTGCCATCGCCATTATTGATCCAGAGTTCGTTGTAGTTAATCGGGTCTGTCTTTGATGTTCCCTTCGCGACGTAGAGGTCGAGATCGCCATCACTGTCCATATCCGCCCAGACCGCCCCATGGCAATCGCCCGCCAGTTGCTGGAGGCCAGCGGCAAAGGTGACATCGCTAAACGTGCCGTCACCATTATTGCGCCAGAGCTGACAAATCGAGACATGAGGCTTAAGAAGGTGTCCCACAGTCATTACATCCAGATTGCCGTCGCCATCGTAATCGCCCCAGGCTGCGCCCCAGCTGCAATTCCTTTGTACAATGCCTGACTGCAACGTAACATTTTGGAATGTGACTATATCGGACATGTCGGGGGGTCGATTCGCTCCGGTCGCTTTCAGCCATGAAGAGAACGTTATGGGAGTGTAGTGGGCATTGCCCGAGAATGTAGCGCTTTCTCGAGCGATCTTGTTTGGATAGCTTATGTTCGGTAGCGTGGCGCCGGCGCGAGCCGTGAGGAAAATGCCAAGCAACAATGCCGGTGCAACCGGGGTGAACAGGAGGTTTTTCATGCCCCAGTGGTTAGCTTGTTCGAGGCCCAAAAGTAAAGCAAAAAAAGCGAGGGGACCACGAGGTCATGGTTCGACAACAGGAAGGACCTGGTTGATCGTGATGTGATCCAACTCCTGTGCTGTGCCGCTGGGCCACTGGATGATGAGAGAATCGACGATAGTGGCCCGGCCTAATCCGAAGTGAATCGGGAGATAATTCTGCGCCATGTAATGCTGGCCGGTGTATTCTCTAAATTGCGTTTGCCCTCCCGCGGTCAGGAAAAGCTTGGCGCCGAGACCGCCGCGATTACTCTGCGTTCCACTCAGCGTTACTTTTAGCCATCCGTTGCGAGTTCCGTTGTTCCGGTAGAGGAGATAAGGTCCGAGGGCAGAGCCGCCGCCATTGCAGACAAATAGATCCAGACAGCCATCGTTGTCATAGTCGATAAAGGTCGCATCGCTTCCTTGTCCTCCTTTCTTGCCTCCTACGCCGGCCCTAACAGCCACGTCAGTAAAGGTCCCATTACCGTTGTTCCGGAACAGTCTGTTAGGTTGTGTCGTTCCCGGCTCGGTGTTCACGACGTACAAATCCAGCTTGCCGTCGTTATCATAATCGCCCCAGGTTACGCCAAGGGCACCGGCCACGTTAACCGCACCACTCTGCGTAGTCACATCGCCGAAAGTGCCGTCGCCATTGTTCTGGTAGAGAATACCCTGGACGGGCGGGCCATCCTCCACACCCATGGTGACATAGAGGTCCAGATCGCCATCATTATCGTAGTCACCCCACGCGCCGCTCTGAGCGTTGTCCGAGGAAATAATGCCAGCCGCAGCCGTGACGTCGAGAAATGTACCGTCCCCAAGATTCTTGTATAAGACGCTGGGATGCGCGATCAGCACATCCATCCATCCATCGCCGTCGAAATCTCCCCAGGCTGCCGTTCGATTATCCGCCAGTTCCCTTAAAAGACCCGACTCCGTCCCCTTATCGGTAAACTGGGAACCACTCGCATCATTACGGTAAAGCTGATTACCGTCCCGGCACAGCGCCCCGGTTTGAAACGTGCCTGTGACAAAAATGTCCAACTGCGCGTCGCGATCATAATCAATCGCACCACAACCTCGGTCGTCCTTCTTGAAAATTGCGGTGGCGATGTTTGACCTGAAATCACCGGACTTTAACTGATCGCATGAACCAAGTCCCTCCGCGCCCACAGCGGCGGCAATGTTAGTAAAGGTTCCATCGCCATTGTTCTTCCACAAGTCATTATAATTAACGGTCAGGTCGGTGACCGTTCCTTTGGACACATACAGGTCAACCAAGCCGTCCCCATCGAAATCACCCCACGCACAGCCGTGTGCATCACCATCTTCCTTGATAAGCCCGGCTTGGGTCGTAACGTCGCTGAAAGTACCGTTGCCATTATTGCGCCAGAGCTGACAAATCGAATGAACATGTCCAACTGTGAATGCATCGATATTCCCGTCGCCATCGTAATCCGCCCAGGCCACGCCCCAACTCGCATTCCTTTTAAGGAAACCGGATTGGGCGGTTACATCCCTAAATGTCACTTGAGGCGCGGGAATCGTTTCGGCTTCAGCACCGACCACTAGTACCTGTGCCAGCACGGCCAGGCGGAAGATGCGTTTCATGGTCGTTTTGTTAACTCAATTCTCACCCAGAAGTAAAGGCAAATCGGCCTGGCGCGGAACACGGAGCTCGGCGAACGCACTAATAGGGGTCAATGACCACTCACCACTTCCGCTTACCGATTCGCTCCGGCCGGAAACATCACCTTGTCCGGAGCCGCCTTGAGCGCTGCCAGCAACTTTTTGATCAACCGGCTCTTGGTTGAGCCAGACTCGCGCGGTGAGACTAAGTAACGCACGATGGCTTCCAACCAGGTATTTTCACTGACGCGAAAGATAACCCTGGGATGCTCCTTCACTTGGAGCTCATCCACCGGGGTGCGCGCAAGCAGATTCCGAAAGGTTCGGACACGCTCTGCCATCGCCTCACCCAGTTCTTCTTCGGCGATGCGGCGCATCGTTTCGGAGACAAATTCCAGGTCGGAGCCGTATGCGACCTGAAACTTGATTTCGTTCCAGATATAAGGAAAGAGCGGCCAGGAATAGTTATAGATGATTGAGTTCAGAACCTTGGAGTTGGGAAACTTGATGATGCGACCGCTGGGATGATCGCCGGTAATGTATTTGCCTCCAAATTCCCACAATGTTGTGTCGATATAACCTACGTCGATGACATCGCCCGTAGCGTCGTCGAGCTGAATGCGATCCCCTACCCTATAGGGCTGCCGCACCAGGATATAAATCCAACCAACAAAACTGGTCATGGGAGTTTGCACGGCCAGGCCGAGAACAACCGAGACAACGCCGACAGAGATCAGCGCGGTATACCAGTTAACGAAGAGGACAGAGACGCCAATGAGTATGACAAGAAGGAAGACGACGAGGCGTTTGATGCGTCTGAGTGTGTAGCGGGTCGAGGCGTCGAGCACAGCGCTGATCGCATAAATCGAAACGGCGCTGGAAATCGCGAGCAAGACGATGATCATGGCCGCGCCGCGGAGGACGCGATGCGCCAGATCCACTTGCTGGGGATTGAGTGGAAGGAAGCGAGTGCCAACAAGAGCATAGAGAACCGCGCAACCCGCCAGGAGCAGGAGATGGGTAACGAACCAAAACTTATCGCCCGCGTCCGCCGTTTTTTTTGGCGACTGACCGGCGGTGCGTTCAAGTTCCTTGCGGACCTCGGGTTGGGCGGCAATTTCAGCTTCGGATTGGGGCATGTCTCATCCTTGATTCGGATTAACTAGCCCAACGGGACCTGTTTGCGACGCGATTCCGCGTCACGGAGTGGCTTAATTCTCCGCGTCCGATCCCGCAACGAAACTCGGACGTGACCCGCCGCGGCGGGCAGGCTTCGCACGTCCCTCCAGCGGGAGCGCGTCTACTGACAGGTAAAGTGTTCGATCAAAGTCCTCTTGGAGCTCGATGTGTCCCCTACCGCCCAGATATCATTCGCCGACACCGCCGCCGCGCCTAACAATATGGTGGACTGCGAACCGCCAGGGCTGGGCACGATGCTCCAGCTCGTCCCGTCCCAATGCATCGTCTCGGGCGTCTCATAACCGGTCCCTGTTCCTATAAAACCCACCGCCCAAACGTCGTTGCTGCTGATCGCGGTAACACTTGTTAAAATATCAAGCCACTCATCCGGTTGCGGACTGCTAACAATGCTCCAAGCCGTCCCATTCCAATGCATTGTTGCATTCTGGTAGGGCGAACCTTCCGCGTTAGGGATAGTAAACGTGCCTACCGCCCAAATGTCGTTCGCCGAAACCGCCGAGACGCTGTAGAGAAAATCTACATTCGTATTGAACTTCGGACTGGGAACGATGCTCCACTTTGTGCCATCCCAGTGCTGGATCATATTATGTTCCTCGCTCGTGGTTGTCTGACCAACCGCCCAGATATCGCTGGCACTTAGCGCCGCTATCCCCAGAAGGTTAGCGTCGTAAAAGCGCGGATTGCCCGCTGGGTTGGGCACGATGCTCCAGCTCGTGCCGTTCCAGTGCAAAATCAATGCTTCCCCCGCCACAATCGTCGTGGCGCTTCCAACCGCCCAGACGTCGTTCGGAGCGATTGCGACTACATCTGCCAGGAAGTTATCGGCAGGGTATGGTCCGATCTTCCCTATCGAGGGGCTCGGAACAACCGTCCATTGGCTGCCGTCCCAGTGCTCTGTAAATGTCCGGAGCGGCCCATTTCCGGTTTGGATGCTGCCGACTGCCCAAACGTCCGTGCTGGAAAACGCTGCGACCCCGCCGAGCGAAGCGAGCGACCCGGGCGGTTGTGGAGCGGGAACAATCGTCCACGTTGTGCCGTTCCAATGTTCAGTTAGCGGGTTGGCGACCCGTGAGCCGCGGGCAGACTGGCCCACGGCCCAAATATCGTTCGCCGACACGACGGTCACGTCACTAAGGACGTTTGTCGGCTGGGATGAGTTAGCGCTACTGACGGTGTTCCAACCGCAGGTCAGCGCGGCTGCCGGCGAGTCCGCTGCGAGCGAAGCCTCGCGGCCTAGAACGATTGAGAATGGAATGACGAGAGCGATAACTATCCGCCACGAATTGATTGAAGATTTGTTTTTCATGAGAGTCACATAGTTAAGCTTTTCAAATAGAAATCGTGAGTGTCCGGGACAATGTTCGCTGGCCCTTCGTAACAGAACTGTTACTAAGTCCGGTTGGGGCTGGGATCGGTGATCCCGGTGGCGGATTCAGGAAACGCGGACGTGACCGGCCGCGGCGGCAAGCTCCGCACGTCCCTCCAGCGCGCTCTTCCTACAACACCGAATCGAATGCGCGCGGGTCGAAGCCCTTTACCTTCTTGTCGCCGATCACGATCAACGGCACGCTGCCGTCTCCACCCTGCCGGCGGTATTCCTCTGCGCCTTCCTTCGATTTCTCTACATCCACTTCGCGATATTTGATCCCTTTGCTATCCATGTAGTTCTTGGCGGTTTTGCAAACGGAACACCATGAAGTGGAATAGATTACGACCTGCTTTTTTTCGACTTCGACTTGTCTGGCCAGGAGATCGTCTACTTCCATGTTGGCAGCAGTGACCTTCTGTGTCAGCTCCTTCACCTGTTCGACCTGCTTCAAATAGGCCGTCGCCTCCACATTGAACTGCAGAACTGCAGGCGTATCCTTCGAATTCAGCGTGTTCCGCTGAGCGGTTAATTCTTTAAATCGTACATCGGCGGCAGCCGTAATCTTGGCGAGTTCTGCCTGAAGCAATCCGACCTGCTGGCGCTTTTCCTCGATCGCCTGCGCATGATCATTCTCCTTTTTTGCCGGGGCGGCAGCGCTCGGATCCCACTGGCTCATGAGCAGGCTCAGGATCTCAGGGCGGGCTTGCGGAAAAGAGAAACAACAGCCCACAAACGCACAGGCTCCTGCGAGATTAATGAAAAAGCCCTTCTTCGCTTCGTTCCAGTATTTACAAAGAAAGACCAATGCCGCGAAAGGAATCAGCAGATAAGCCAAGCCCCAGAGAATACTCTGTCGGAAAGCCGCCACTATCATCATCACGCCTCCGACCAGCATCACGACGACGCTGATCACCATGCAAATGACAACGATTGTGCCCATTAGCCCGTATAGCCAAGCAATTCACAGACCATTTCTCCGGCGGCAAGTAGTTGCGCGGGGCGTCAGTCCTTCCCGCGCCACTGTTCCAAGCCCTTCTCTGCCTTTGCCACGCCCTCGGTTGTGCGAAGGCTTCGTGCGGCCGTCTTACTCCTTCCTTTCTTAATGAATCGTTACCTTTGAGTTGTGAATGAAATCGGGCCTGGTTCCATCCAACAGGTATATGAGAAAGTTTCTAACTGTAGTGATTGCCGGTTCGTTGGTGCTGGCCGCAAGCGCTCAAGTCCAGCAAAGCGACGACCAGCACGCGAGTAAGAAAGAGCGCCCAAAGGACCGCGAGACACCGTCGGAAGCGCAACCGAGACCAAACCCACAGGCCGCCCGCCCGGCCGCCAGACCACACATCGCATCGAGGGCTTACCCTCCTGGGTCTTTCGCGCCTTCTCCCCAGCGGCGTAATCCTCCGGTATCGATTCCGCAGCCGCAGGCTGAGCGTAACAGGCAGAATCAACCCGCAATGCAAAATCCAACTGCAGCCCCCGTCTCAGTCGCTAGCGACGAGTCAGCGCCGGGTTCGAACGCACCAAGGGCGAAGCGTCACGATCGCGGCGTTGCGGTCGGCCCGGGAGCGAAGCCCGACGTGCAGAAGATCAAAGCTCGGCACGCCGACTTCCACGCCCGACCCAAACCGCAACAAGTTCCGCCTGTCGACTTCGATGAGAACCGCAGGATCAAGGGCAGCGAGCATTGGGAGGGTGACAAATACGCGGCCTTCCGTAACTATCACCCGCACCGGCACGATCGGGACTGGTACCACAGGCACCATCGTACCATCATCTTGATCTGCGGCGGCTACTACTACTGGGATAACTTCTACTGGTATCCGGCCTGGGGTTACGATCCGTTGGCCTGTTACTACGTCTACGATGGCCCGATTTACAGCGGCCCCGCGGCCGAGGCACCAGATCAACTCATCGCCGACGTCCAAGCCATGCTTCAGGATCTTGGCTATTACGATGGCGAAGTGGATGGAATCCTTGGGCCGTCGACCCAGGACGCGCTGACCGCCTACCAAGCCGATAACGGCCTTTATGAAACCGCGGCGATCGACCAACCAACGCTCGCCTCTCTCGGCTTTGGATAATCTGGGGTTGATGCAAAGAAAGAGCCGCCGAGTTCTGAAGACGCGGCGGCTTTCATGCAATTAGAGCCGCGTCTTTGTCCGCGATACTCATCCAACGGCTAATTCTTGCCGATCCCAGCGACATCGTCACCGCAGTCAGCTATCCAGATACTATCCCTGGCGATGGCGGCACGCATGACGGAGCAACGACGGGGCACCTTTTCTCCTTGTCCTTTCGCGATGCTTTTGCCACAAATAAGGCATGAGCACAGTTTCTTGGCCTAACGTTAAACTCCGTCTCTCGATTCTCAGCCTGCTGGTTGCGGTCAGTTCCACTCAGGCGCAAATCTTTACCCTCATCGCCGACAATCGCACTCCAGTTCCGGGCGGGACCGGAACGTTCTCCGGCTTCTACGACAATCGCGCGATCCACCAAAACCAAGTGATTTTCATTGGTTGGGATTCTCAGAACAAGACTGGAATCTATTCCTTTAAGAATGGACAGGTAACTGTTGTCGCTGACACCCACACGACGGTGCCGGGTACGAGCAGCCTCTTTAGCACTTTCAATGACGTAGATTTTGCGCGATCACGAATTGCCTTTACCGGTGTTTGGGCCGGTGGGAACCAGGGTGTTTTCCTGCAATCGGGACAGGATCCCCTTCAGGCATGGGCCACAACTGCCACTACAGGCAAGAAGTACTTTCAAGGTATCACTCTATTTCAGCGCAAACTGATGGTAACTGGAGGGGTGAACCTGGTGGACGGCTTTGGTAACCATAGCGAATCAGTCATGTCCATCGCCCGCCAGGATACCGCAAAAGTGTTGCTCGACACTAACACATCGAAGCCAGAAGGCGGCACCTTTGTTGGCTACGACCAGACAGTCAAACTCGCGCCAAATGGCCTTCTCTTCACCGAGATCATCCCCAACACCATCCCTACCGCAGCCGGCATCTATGAACTTCCTTCTGGCTCGACCGTGCCCGTGCTGGTGGTGAACCAGCAAACGCCGGTGCCGAATGGTTCAGGCTCATTCCAAGGCTATCTCGGGCTCGATTGGGATGGCGGGGAAGTCGCCTTTTCCGGGCTTACGTCACTCGGCGCGTTTCTTTATGCTGCGACCTCGCCTTCTACAGTGCGTGTCATTGTGGACCAATCGACACCCATGCCGGACGGGGGCTTTTTCTCAGGGGTAGCGAATCCGCTAGCCTACGAAGGCGGGACCTTTGTCTTTGAAGGATACGGGGGTGGCGGCATCGGTCTGTTCACTTCACAAAATGGTGTTATCACGACGGTCCTGAAAGCCGGAGATCAACTAAACGGTCGCACTGTCTCCGACGCCTTTTGCTACGAGGGTGGCAAGAGCGGGAATCGCCTCCTCATCCGTGTTCTCTACACAGACTTCACCAACGCGCTTTACCTCGTCGATTTGAATTAACCCATTACCACCAGCCGTTAGGGCAGCGTTTCAGCTTTGCCGTAGCACATCCCCAGAGCGAACGTGGCCTTGCCGGGTCGCTGACGACACCGTGGTCAAGCTTCGCGCGAGCGATGGCGTTGTGTTAGGCAGCTTTCCGGTCGCAGACGGCCCAAACGCGATTCTTTTTGATGGCGAGAATATCTGGGTCACTAGCGACATCCGTAACAAGCTCACGAAGCTGCGGGCGAGCGATGGCGCAACGCTTTTCGTTCGGGACGTTGGCGACATTCCCCGAGGCTTGGCATTTGATGGCGTCGATGTGTGGGTAAGTAGCCAACTCGAGGACACTGTCATGAGATTGGGGAATAGGCACGGCCTTATCAAACATACTTATCGCGTAGGTGAAGCTCCCGGGGACATGCTCTTTGACGGCACTAGCACCTGGGTAGCCAATAGCGATAGCAATACAGTCAGCAAGATTAGCCGCGGCCAATAATAACAGGGATCAAGGCTGGCCGACGAACTCACCCGAGAAATCAAGATCCCACTTGATAGTCGAATGTTGGCGGCAATTTTCCCAGCCGCTAATAAAAAGGCGCCTGCAATTCCATTGTCGCATCAAGCAGAGACTGCTCGCTACGGAACGACAGTAAGAGTAAGGTCATTCCCATCTCCGCCTTCGTAGTTGGCTTGGAAAGTGTTGCTCCCGATAGTCACTGTCCCGCCATC
>Ga0207697_10000227_pt1 | contig 30475 bp, 24 predicted proteins | sample KBSSwiS5withPhiX_FD_184293 | JGI IMG/M metagenome (GOLD analysis project Ga0207697, IMG submission 184293) | Switchgrass rhizosphere microbial communities from Kellogg Biological Station, Michigan, USA, with PhiX - S5 (SPAdes) (version 2) | ecosystem: Host-associated > Plants > Roots >... | reverse complement strand
GGACGACCCGCGCGCCACGAACGCGGACTACTGGAGCCGCGACTTGGCGGCGACGAGCTTCTCGGCGGTCGCCTTGACCGCCATCTCCGTCGCCTCACCGAGAATGGTCTCGCGGAACTCGGACGCCCCGAACTCAATCCGGCCGACGCCGGCGCCACCGCCTCCGCCCGCGCCGCCGCCCAGCAGCAGTCCGCTTCGCTTGGAGATGCCGTCCCCTTTGGCGACGGCCAGGATTTCGCCGGTGGTCGTGTCGATCATTCGGGCGGAAATGGCCACGTTCGCTTTGCCCTTCGCCGTACCCACCTCGCCAAGGCCGTATCTGCTGCCAAAGCCCCCCGCGCCGAAGCTCTTGTTGCTCTTCTCAGTCCCGAACTTGGTCACCGACCCCACGATCATGTACTTCACCCCGAGCACCTTGCCGACCGCTGCCAGCGTTTTCGCACTCGGGTCGGCCCGTTCGCTCTGCGCGAAATTCTGCTCGGCGAGAATGGCGTCCAGGCGCTTGCGCTCGATGACGCGGTACGTGCCGTCGGTCACCAGCTCGTCGACCAGCAGATCGGAAATCCCCTGCCCGATGTCCTGACTGCCGCTCCACCAATGCTCGATCGTGCCGTAGTCGAAGTTCAGGACCGCCACCGCCGGACGCGAGGACTGCGCGTGCGCCGCCGAGGCGGACATCACCGACAGCAGGGCAATGGCCGCTGCACGAACACTTGATCGCACGAGAACCTCCGATGGAAGAGCTGGGGATTTTAGTGTAGCAGATTGCCGTACGCCCGCCGGTCTGCCTGAGTAGAACGACGAATCGCGCGCATGCGAACGGAGGTCGGCGCGATGCGCTCAGTTCGGGCGGGACTCCCCGGCCGGCGCGTAGACCAGCGAGGCGATGATCGAGACCAGCTCCGACGGCTCGACCGGCTTGGCCAGATGCCAATTGAAACCGTGCTCCAGGGCTCGCACGCGATCCTCGGTACGGGCATGAGCCGTCACCGCGATGGTGTTCAGGCGGGTTCCCCGCTCGCGCGCTCGGGCGAGCGCGCGCGCCGCCAACTGATAACCGTCTTCACCGGGCATTTCGATGTCCGACATCAGGACGTCGTGGGCGCCTGCCTCGAGGATGATCAACGCCTCCTCGGCCGACGAGGCGCTCCTGACCGAGGCGCCGGCGTGCTCGAGGATTGACGTGAACAGCTCCCGCGCCTCCGCCTCATCGTCGACCACGAGAACGCGGAGACCATCGAGCCGCGCGCCGGTTACGATCGGGGCGAGCGGACGGGAACGCTCTCGGCTCGCGGACGGCACGATGGCTGCCTGCGCGGGCAGACTGACCTTGAAGGTCGCACCGCGGCCTTCTCCCTCGCTCTCGGCCGCGACCGAGCCGCCATGGAGTTCGACGAGATGGCGGACGATCGCCAGCCCCAGCCCCAGGCCGCCGTAGCGCCGTCGCGTACCGCCCTCCTGCTGACGGAAACGATCGAACACATGCGGCAGGAACTCGGGCGCGATGCCGACGCCGGTGTCGGTGACGCTCATCTCCACGTGCGACCCTACCTGCGTGAGACGCAGCAGGACGCGTCCGCCCTCGGGCGTGAACTTCGCGGCGTTCGACAGCAGATTCCACACCACTTGCTGCAGGCGTTCCGGATCGCCGGCGACCGGTGCCAGGTTCGGGTCAATCACGGTTTCGAGCCGGATGCTCTTCGCCGCCAGCGCCGGGCGCATCGCCTCGATCGCGCCGGAGACCAGCTCGCTCAGATGCAGCTGGCGCATGTCGAGCCGCAGCTTGCCGGAGATCACGCGCGAGACATCCAGGAGATCCTCGATCAGGCGGGTCTGGGCGCGGGCGTTCCGCTCGATCGTCGCCAGCGCGCGGGTCCGCTGTTCGCCGCGCACCTGCCCGGAAGCGAGTAGCCGGGACCAGCCGTAAATCGCCGTCAACGGTGTCCGCAATTCGTGCGAGACGGTCATCAGGAACTCGTCCTTGACGTAGCTCGCGGCCTCGCTCTCCTGGCGGGCGCGCTGCTCGTTGGCCAACGCCGCGGCGAGCCGTTCGTTGGTCTCGCGCAGGGTGGTCGCGGCCTGGGCGCGCGCATCCATCTGGCGGAACAGGACCAGCACCGTCAGGCCGAGGGTGAGGCCGAGCACGGCGAAGCCGGCGGAGGTCACGTTCCGTTCGTGATACCAATCGGCGAGGACCTCCTCCTGATGGAGTGACACCGCGACGATGACCGGCGGCGTAGCGATGCGCCGGAACCCGCTGATGAACGCGTCACCATCAGGCTCGAGCCGGCCACGCAGGGTGCCCGCTTCGCCGTCCGCCTGGGCCGCCTGGAACAACGGGTTCTTCAGCGCGGACTCGCCGATCGGATTCGAGGTGCTCGGCTCCCGGAACAGCACCGCGCCGTTCGGATGGAACACCCACACGGAGCCACGCGCGCCGACATCGGCGGTCTTGAACAGGGCGCGGCTCTCCTCGGGGATTGCCGTGGCGACGATCGTGCCGAGGAAGCGGCCATCCTTGTCAGTCAGACGGCGTCCGAACGGAATCACCAGACGCTTCGGGGTCGATCTGGTGAGGAACGGCGGCCCGACGATCAGTTCGTCGGTGGTGAGCGCGCGCAATCGCTCGAACACGTACTCGTCCCGCCGCGATTCGCCGACAATCACCGGCTGTGACGAATGGCGGATGATGCCATCGGCATCCGTGACACTGAGCGAGCCGATGCCGGTCAGCGCAGCGCGGGCGGCCGTCAGGATCGGCTGCCACTCGGCGGCCGGCGCGGCGGGTCCACCGGCCCGCTGGCTGTAGACCGCGAGCTGGCGCACCGACGTATCACCGGCGACGAAGATCTCGCGGATGTATTCGGACAGCACCAGCGACACGTTGAGCGCCCGCTTCTCTGCCTGGTCGAGCGTACGGCGCCGGATCGCCCAGAGGTCGAGGACGGAAAAAATCAGGACCAGCAGGAGGATGCCGAGCGTGGCCGTCGCGAAGAACAGCTTCGGGCGGCGATCGAGACGGGCGAGGGCGTCAGCGGGACTCGAAGACAGGGCGCCTCCTGATGCACTTCGATTCTAGCGTCCCGAGTCAGAGATTCGCTGACATATTCCGGGCGGGGCGTCCCGCCTCGCGCCGTTGCTCATCGCTCATTTATGCCCAATAAACTCGCTCTTGGCGCCTTGCGATCCGGGCGCCGCGCCCAGAATATTTGTCACCGACATATTCCGGGCGGGGCGCGCTGCAGCCGGTCACTCGCGACCGCATCGGGCGCAGCATCACGCCAGCCAGGCCCACCATGCCTGCATCGCCAGCGCGCTTGCCGCAATCAGCAATCCTCCGGCGGCGAGGCGGGCCACCGTGCCGGCCTCCCAGGCCCACGCGACGGCAGCAGCCGCGAGCACGACCAGCGCCGGCGCGGTCGCATCGCAGACCCGCTGGACGTACTCGTCGGTGTAGCGCTGGAACTGCGGCTCGACCGGGAGCACGGCCGACGCCCCAAGGAACAGCACGCCCGTGGCGAGCGACGCCACGATCAGCAGATCCAGCCGGTCTTTGTTCGGCTGCCTCGCACGCCGCCACGCTCCGGCGATGGCCAGCAGACTGAGCGGCCAGCCGAGCGCGCTCACACCGAGTGTGCCTACGCGCGCGACGCGTTCGATGAGTGTTCGACTCGCCACGGGCCTGGCCCCTGGTCCGCGCGCGGGCTGACCCGAGGCGGGCGACGCACTTCCCGCTGGAGCCGAGGCCGGCGCACGTCCGCCACGGACGATCTCCAGCGTGCGATAGGTGTCCGCGAAGTGGCCGTAGTACGCCGCGACCGACACGCCCACCGCGATCGTGGTGGCCAACAGTACCGCTGAACCAGCCTTCGACAGGGCTGCGCCGCCCGCCCATCGGCACAACAGCCCGAAGCACACGAGGGTCGACAACAGAATCGGGAAATCGCCGACGTGAGCGAGGAACGCGACCGATGCCAGCAACGCCAGTCCGATCGGCAGGAGGGGTCCCCCGCTTCCCAGCGTCCACACGGTTGCTGCCGCCAAGGTCATCAGCGCGGCCGACTGCGCGAACGCGTGGGTCAGGTTGGCGTTGCCCATGATCAGATACGGAAGTGGAACGGTGTGGAACAGCATCACCGCGATCACCGCCGCCCGCCGGTCGTGCCAGGTTCGCGCGATCATGGGGTACAGCGTGGCGCCGGCGACGGCCTGGCACACCGCCACGACAATCCGCAGTAGGGCCACGTGATCGCGGGTGAACGCGGCCCACGGCGCCGCGAACACGTAGAGCGCAATCGCATACGGAAACTGCACGCCGCTCGGCATCGGTTGTGTGAAGTAGTATCGGCCCGCCATCACCCACTCGAGCCGGTGCGCGTGGAACAGCGCGTCGATCAGCAGCTTCGATGGATGCAGCAGGGCGAGCAGTTTGAGGAACAGGACGGCGCCCGAGAACATCACCACGCTACGAGCCGCCGGATCCATCGGCCTTGGCCGCCAGCCTTCAATTGCCGCCCGGCTGCCGGCCATGACCAGCGCCGTGACGCCGGCCATCCAGACCGCCGTGTCCGGCAGTGCGCTGTACGGCGCGGGTCCGGCGGTCAACGGCAGCGCCTGGGCGGCCGCCAGTAACAGCACCGCGCCGACCGTCCACCAGAGCGTGGGCGCCAGCCAGCCGAAGGCCGCGCCGAAGGCCGCAGCGGACACCGCCGCGGACGCCATCACCCGCGACGGCGGAAACACGAGACGGCCCAACGGCGCGCACGTGAGCCTGTCGACTTGCGCCCCGAGCCCACGGCGGTCGGTTCCGCCGGGAATGAAGACGGGATCGCTGGCGATGCTCAACGTCAGTCCTGACTCGGACCGTGCTGGCACGGTGACGGCGAGGTCCTGATAGCTGTTCGTGACCTTCAGGCTGGCCGCGGTCACACCGTCGACGCCAACGTCCACCAGCGGTTGTGGGTTCGGTTCCGGTCGGGCGCCACGGAGACGGATCAGGCACTCCCACGGCGCGGCACGAGTGAAGCGTGGCAGGTCGAGCACGGCCTGGGCTGACGTCCAGGCAAATGTCACGTCACCCTGGCGCTCCGGGGGATAGAAGCCTCTCATCAGGCCCGGCTGGTCGCGGTCCATGTCAAGGACCAGCGCGGGATGGAGGGCGAAGGCCGCGAGCACGCAGATAAGGCCTGCGGCCGCGCCAGTGACAGCCCCGATGAGCAGATGGCCGACAGCGCCGGACGTGCGCGTACTGGTCACCGCGCCTCCGGCGACGCATCAAACGTGACGCCGCTCGCAACCCAACGTACGAAGTCGGCGGCGCGTTCGGACGCTGAACGGAGCGGCAGACTGGTTCGGGACTGGGGCGGGCGCATGTGAGGGCGGCGGGTCGGAGTATCTCAGAGTTCCAACGGCGTGCCAACTTCCGCGCCGTCGCGCCGGCGAGACACGCCCCGCGTCACGTCAGCTCACGTTTGCGATGGTGATAGCGGGCATCATTCTGCAGGCGGCCCGGCGGGCGGTTCCCCGCCCACGATTCATCGCCGCTCCGCGGAATCAGATCGGGTTGCGGTCATAATAGCCGCCTCGTGCAGGCGCCAATTCGGTCGCGGTGTCAGCGATGACCACACTCCACCAGTCTGAGCCATCCGGGAGACTCCTGTCTCTCGACGTCGCGCGGGGGATCACGATCGCGTTCATGATCATGGTCAACAACAACGGCGGCACCGGCTCGTGGGGGTTCATGAACCACGCCGCGTGGAATGGCTTGACCGCGACGGATCTCGTGTTCCCCACCTTCGTGTTCGTGATGGGGATCTCGGTGGTGTTTGCGATCGAGGCCAGGCTGGCGCGCGGTATAGCCCGCCGGGAGTTGATCCGGCACGCGCTGCAGCGGGCGGCCATCCTGGTGCTGCTGGGGATCGTCGTCAACAGCTTTCCGCGCTTCGAGCTCGAACACATCCGCTTCTATGGTGTGCTGCAGCGCATTGCCGTCTGTTATCTCGCCGTCTCCCTGTTGTATCTGGCGACTCCGCGCGCCGGACCGATCGCGGCGGCGCTTCTCATCGCGCTCGTCGGCTACTGGCTGCTCGTGCGATGGGTGCCGGTGCCGGGCGCCGGAGTTCCCGGCCGCGATGTGCCGTTCATGGACGTGCGCCAGAATCTTGTGTCCTGGCTGGACCGCCAGCTGTTCCCGTATCACCTGTATCGCGAGCCGCCGGATCATAACGTGCGCGATCCGGAAGGGCTCCTGAGCGATATCCCGGCGCTCGGCACCGCCCTGATGGGCATGCTCACGGGCCTCTGGATCCGAACGCGCCGCTCGATTCCGGCCAAGGTGCGGGGACTGGCGGCGGCCGCGGTCTCCAGCCTGGCCGTCGGTTATCTGTGGGCGTTCTGGTTCCCGTTGAACAAGAACCTGTGGACGAGCTCTTACGTGCTGGTCGCGGGCGGCTACTCCCTGGCCCTGCTGACGCTGACGTTCTGGGCGGTCGAGCAGCGGGGCTGGCGAACGGGATGGACCTGGGTGTGGCTGGTCTTCGGCTCGAACGCCATTGCCGCCTACATGTTCAGCGAGTTGCTGCCCGGTGTGTTGCAGAGCATCCACGTGACATCCGGAGGCCGCGACACCGATGTGATCACGTTTCTGCTCGATCACGTGTTCCGGGCCATTCCCGATCCTGGGTGGGCCACGTTCGCGTATGCCGTCAGCTTCACCGCGGTCTGTTTCGTTCCGGTCTGGATCATGTACCGCAGGCGCATCTTTCTGAAGATCTGACGACATCATCGTTGCCCACGTTGGCAATCTCCCCAGAGTGCTGAGGCGCAGGTCGTTCAGGGCGGCATCGTCACGCGATCAGTGCCACCCGCATCTGCTGCCGGGGTCATGCGGAGCACGGACGCGATCACCCGCGTCTGTTCCAGGCGCACGAGGAACACATGGAGCTTCGGCATCTCCGCTACTTCCTGGCCATCGTCGACGAGCGGCACTTCACCAGGGCCGCCGGAAAGCTGGGGATCGCGCAGCCGCCCTTGAGTCAGCAGATTCGCCAGTTGGAAGCCGAGGTCGGAACGCCGCTGTTCGCCCGGACCCCGCGTGGCGTCCACCTGACCGCTGCTGGGGAGGCGTTCCTGCCGCACGCCCAGGCCGCCCTCCGCGAGGTCGATCGCGCGGCGGCTGCGGCCCGCCGCGTCCGCCAGGGCGATCTCGGCACCGTGCGGGTTGGCTTCACGAGTGCCGCATCGTTGAACCCGCTCGTGCCCGGGGCGATCAGTGCTTTCAGAAGCGCGTACCCGGATGTCGAGCTCCGGTTGATCGTCCAGCCGACCACGCCCCTGCTGGCGCAGCTCGCGCTGGATCAGATCGACGTGGCGTTTGTCCGCCCGACGCCCACCGAACGTCAGGCGCTCCGCGCCATCCCCTTGCCGGACGAGCGGCTCTGGATCGCCCTGCCCGGCGCGCACCCCCTGGCTATCCGGAAGCGGCTGCGCCTGGGCCAGTTGCGTAACGAGCCGTTCATCCTCTACCCCCGCGCGAATGGCAGCCTGCTCTACGATTCGATCATCGCGGCGTGCCAGCAGGCGGGATTCAGCCCGCGTGTCGTCCAGGAGGCGCCGCAGATGGCGTCGATGGTGAGTCTCGTCGCCGCAGGCGTCGGGGTCACGCTCGTTCCCGAATCCGTCCGTCAGTTGCGGCCCGCGGGCGTCCGCTACGTCCCGATCAGTGGCAACGCTCCGTTTGCGGCTCTCTGGCTGGTCGCACAGCGCGGCACAACCGCTTCCGGCCTCGACAATTTCCTGCGCCACGCGGAGAAGTTCTTCAGGACGAGGCACCTGCCGATCGACTGAAGCACGCGGCGCGAGGTGCAGCGTCGGCGCTGGCAATGACAGTCGGCCGTTCCCGTTCGCCCGTTACGCGGTGTAGCGCCCATACGCCATCGATATCGTTCCATGTGTTTCGATATATTGGACGTCTGCCCTCGGCGCTGATATCGTGCCCTTGCGCCCGGGCCGCGCGCATCGACATGGCCTTCTGGCGTCACTGCTGCTCTGAGCGCGGAGGCATGATGGAACCGCGCACGTTGACAACGGCCGATCGAGAGGCCCAGATCCTCGCGTTGTGGCGGGGACGTCCGGCGGTTCGACGCACGCTGGAGGATGTCGCGGCCTTCCACGCGTGGCTCGTCGACTACGCCCCCTGGCTGCTCCGTCATGGTGTCGCGTCCGCGGATGACGTCCGCGCGATCGTCGACGCGCACACCGTCAGCCCGGAGGAGTTGCGTGCTGCCGCCGTGACGGGCCGACGGCGCCGAGCGACGACGAGCGCCGCAGGGCCGAAACACCGGTGACGGTCGGAAGTCTGCACGCGTCGTTGGTGCTCCGTGCCAGGGATCGGCCGCGAGAGAGAAAGGCTATTTGGGCGGCAGGACCGGCACGAGCGTCGGGAACACGTAGGCGAGCATCATCGCCATGACGCCAACGACGCCAGCCAGCGCGACGCTGTGCCTCAGCGTGAACCGGAACAGCCGGCCCTCGTCCTCAGACGTGAGGCCGGTGGCGGCAACAGCGACCGCGATGCTCGGCAACGCGATCATCTTGCCCATGACCCCGGCCGCCGAGTTCACCGACGCCGTCAACACAGGATTGAGTCCGATCTGGTTGGCCGTGATCACCTGCAGGTTCCCGAAGAGTGCGTTGGCCGAGGTGTCGCTGCCCGTCAGGAACACGCCCAGCCACCCGAGAACTGCGCTGAAGAACGGAAACGTGACGCCGGTTGTCGCCAGCGCGATGCCCATCGTGGAGGTCATACCGGAGTAGTTCATCAAGTAGGCCAGCGCCAGCATGGCCGCAATCGTCAGCATCGACTTCGCCAGCTGGCCGAAGGTCGCCCGATAGATGCCCACGAACCGCCGCGGGCTGACCCGCAGACAGATCGCCGACACGATCGCCGCCAGAAAACAGGCGGTGCCGGCACTGCTCAGCCAATTGAGGGTGTAGACCGCGGCGTAGGGTGCCCGCGCTGGGACCACCGGCGGCACCCGCATGATCAGGTTGTGCAGACCTGGCACCGTCAGCCCGTTGAGGGTCGTGGGGCTTTTTGGCAAAGACGCGGGCAGCATTCCGTTCGTGAACGCGTCGATCGCTTTCTTCACGCTCGCCTCTCCCCAGGTCACCACGAAGAGCACGAGCAACAGGTAAGGCAGCCAGGCCGCGAACAGCTGGCTCGCGGTGTGACGATGGGGAGTCTCGATTGCCGGCGTGTCCCCCTCGAGCCGGAAGATCGTCCGCGGCTTCCAGAACTTCAGGACCAGCACCATCGAGCCGATGCAGCTGAGCGCGCTGAGAATGTCGGTCAGTTCGGGGCCGACGAAGTTCGACACGTAGAACTGCACCGCGGCAAACGACACCCCGCACACGACGACGGCTGGCAGCACCTCGAGGGTTCTTCGCCACCCCGCCATGACGACCACCAGGTAGGTGGGGATGATCAGGGAAATCAGCGCGCACAGGCGCCCGACCATGGCGCTCAGCAGCAGCACCGGCAGCCCGGTGATACCGGCCAGCGTGGTCACGGGAATCCCGATCGAGCCGAACGCGACCGGCGCGGTATTGGCCATCAGACAGATGCCGGCGGCATAGAACGGCGAGAAGCCGAGCCCGGCGAGCATCGCGCCGGCGACCGCGACGGGGGCCCCGAATCCGGCCGCTCCTTCGATGAACGCGCCGAACGAGAAGCCGATGAACAATGCTTGCAGTCGGCGGTCGGTGGTCAGGCCGCCGACCGAGTCCTTGATGATCTCGAACTTGCCGGTGTCGACAGCGAGTCGATACAGGAGGATCGACGAGAACACGATCCAGGCGATCGGAAACAGACCATACGCGGCGCCGGTGAGTGCGGCCATCAGCGCCAGCGACGCCGGCATCCCATACGCCCCCAGGGCCAGGGCAAAGGCGACGCCAAGCGCCGTCAGCGCGGCGATCCACGAGGGCTTGCGCCACACGCCCAGCATGAAGAACAGCACCGCGATAGGAATCGATGCGACGAGGGCCGACCAAGCCAGACTGCCGCCTACCGGCTCGTAGTTCTGCTGCCACATGACTTAGCCTCGATGACGTGAGCGGTATTCGGTGAAGGCGCGACCGGTCCGGAACGGTCGCAACACTGACGGCGGGTCTGGCTGGGTGGCAACGGCGCGAGAGCCCGCCTCTCGCGGCCGCCGTCGTGCGCCCAAACTACTGCAGCGAGTACGCGAGGAGCTCCGCGCCGTCGAGACCGCTGACGGCGACGACGATGTACTGCTTGCCGTTGATCATGTACGTCATCGGCGACCCGGTTTGCTTGTCGGGCATCTCCACCGCACCGACGTCCGCTCCCGTGGCCTTGTCATAGGCCCGCAGCAGGGCGACCCGCTGCTCGGCCTCGTTCCGGTGCACGCCGCCTTCGCCGGCGATGAGCAGCGTCTTCGTGGTGAGCGTGCCGACGAACGTGCGGCCAGGCTGACCGAGGCGAGGCAGGTTCAGTCCCTTCAGCGCCGGATGATTCTTGATATCGTCGGGCGTCGAGCTGTGCGTCTTCTGCCAGACGATCTCCCCCGTCGCCATGTCGTAGGCGGTGATCCGATCGTAGGGTGGCTTGATGAGCGGCAGGCCCTGCACCGACAAGCCGCCGCGTCCGCCGCCGCCACGCGCAGCGGCCCGCTGCGGCGCCGCATCGGGATCGACCGCCGGGGCCGCGCCTCGCGCACCGGGACCAGCGCCGCGCGCCTGGCCCGCCACGTAACCGAAATCCGATGTCGCGGGATCGGCCGGTACCACCGCGGCGGAGTACGCGGTTGTATGCGAATGGACGAACAGGCGGTTCGTCTGGGGGTCGAACGACCCGCCGGGCCAGTTCGCGCCACCGGTGTCGGCCGGAAGCTGGATGGTCGCCAGCGGTCCGTCCACGCTGCTTAGCACCGGCGGCGTGTAGAGCGGACCGATCTTGTAGCGTTTGACGAGCTCGAGCGCTTCCGCGCGCAGGGCTGGCGTGAAATCGATCAGGTCGTCCTCCGACACGCCCTGGCGGTCGAAGGGCGCCGGCTTGGTCGGGAACGGTTGCGTGGGGCTGGTCCGCTCCTTCGGGACCGTCGACTGCGGGACCGGGCGCTCCTCGATGGGCCAGATCGGTTGGCCGGTTTCACGATTCAACACGAACAGAAACGCCTGCTTCGTCGGCTGCGCCAGCGCCTTGATGCGACGGCCGTTCTGGACCACGTCGAACAGAATTGGCGCGCACGGCGGGTCGTAGTCCCAGACGCCGTGGTGCGTCAGCTGGTAGTGCCACTTGCGCGTGCCGGTCTTGATGTCCAACGCGACGAGGCTCTCGTCGAACAGCGTATGACCCGGCCGATTGCCGCCGTAGTAATCGCCGGTCGGCATCTCGACGGGAACGTAGACGAGCCCGAGATCGAGGTCCGCGCTGAACTGGGCCCATGCGCCGGTGTTGCCGTTCCGCTCGGCACCATCCTCGAGCCAGGTGTCGTAGCCGTACTCGCCGCTTTTGGGAACGGTGTGGAAGATCCACAGGCGCTTGCCGGTCCGGACATCGAAGCCCCGGACGTATCCTCTGGCGTTGTTCATCACCTTGGGCGAGCCGCTGAAACGCTGCGCTGCCCCGACCACGACCACGTTGCCGGCGATCAACGGCGTCGCGTTCAATCCGAGATCCGCGGTGACGAGATCCAGATCCTGATCGTCATCAGCCTTGAGATCGACCACGCCGTTCTGCCCGAACGACGACACTGGCGCGCCGGTCCTGGCATCGAGCGCGATCATGCGGTAGCCGGGCGTCACGTAGACGATGCGCCGATCGGCGCCATCGGGGCTGGCCCAGTACGCGACTCCGCGTCCGGCGCCGCCCCGGGCAGCGTTCTGTCCGCGCGGCCCTTCATCCTCGACATGCGTCCAGAGCACCTCCCCGGTCTGCGGGTTGAGGGCGACGACGGTTCGCGCGGTGCCCGCGGTGGTGTAGAGCACGCTGTCGACGAACAAGGGGGTCGCCGAGTAGAGTGTGTCCGGTCGCGGCCCGAACTCGGTGGTCTTGAGGCGCCAGGCGATCTTCAGTCTCGAGAAGTTGCTCTGATCGATCTGGTCGAGGGATGAATAGCGAGTGCTGGCGAGATCCGCTCCATACGTTCGCCATTCGACATGAGCCGCGGCGGCAGGGGCGCGCTTGGGCCCCGTCGCCCGGCCTGCCTGTCCGAATGCCATGCAGAGAAGGCCAAGACCCGCGACGACTCCGGCCCGTGACAGGGTGCGATGCTGCATCAGTCCCCTTCGACTGGCGACGGCGGCCGTTACTTCGGCCGCTGGCTCGTATAGATGATCGCCGCGAGTGCGTCCTTGTCCGGGTCGAGCGTTGCCGTGCCCGCAGGCAGATCGTTGGCACTCAACAGGAACGCCAGAACGTCGGCGTACTTCTGCGGCGTCAGGCGCGCCGCCGGATCGTCCGGAGGCATCTGCTCGAGCCGTTCGAACAGCTTCTTCAACGTGGCGCCGTCCCACCGCTGGCCGAACGTTCCGCCGGCCAGGGCCGGCGCCCGTTCGAGGCCGCCCAGATCGTCCCCGTGACACTTGGCGCAGGCGGCGAAATAGATCGCTTCACCACTGGTCGCCTGGGGTGCCGTGTAGACGCCGCTCCAGACCGATTTCGTCGATTGCGCGAGTGCGGCCGTGGCAAGCACAGCGGCGAGCACCGCGAGGTATGTCACTCTGCCTCGCATCCGTGCGGCAGAAGCTACCACGAAAACGCGATCATCCGAATCGATAATTGATTAAGATGCACGCCGTCGGACGCACCGGCCAGGAGGGATCGGTTGGATGAACAACATGCCGCGCACTGTTGAGGTCACGCACCCCGACATGCAGCACCTGATACACGAGGAAACGCCCGTCGAGCAACTGTGCACCGGGTTCCGGTTCAGCGAAGGGCCGATCTGGAATCCCAGGGAACAATGCCTCTACTTCAGCGACATGCCCAACGACATCCGCCGACGCTGGAGCTCGCATGAGGGCGTCGTCGAGGTGCGGAACCCGAGCAACAAATGTAACGGCATGACCTACGACGCCGCCGGCAATCTCTACGTCTGCGAGCATGTCACCAGCGCGCTGGTGATGGAGACCCCCGCCGGCGAACGCAAGGTCCTCGCGACGCACTGGCAGGGTAAAGAGCTGAACAGCCCCAACGACGTGGTCCTGCGATCGGACGGGACGATCTACTTCACCGATCCGACCTATGGGCGGACCGCGGTGTTCGGGCGCGAGCGAAAGCCCGCACTGGACTTCCAGGCCGTCTACCGCCTTGCACCCGATGGCCGGCTGCACTGCGACGCGAATGACTTCACCCAGCCGAACGGGCTGTGCTTCTCCCCCGACGAGCGGACCCTCTACGTCAACGATACCGAGCGTGCGCACATCCGCGCCTTCGAGGTCGCCGCTGACGGATCGCTTAGTCGCAGTCGGGTGTTCTTCGAGCCGGTCGGCACGGCCAACTACGACGAAGGGGTCGTCGACGGCATGAAGTGCGACGAACGGGGCAACGTCTACGTCACCGGTCCCCGCGGCATCTGGGTGATCGACCCCCAGGGACGGCATCTGGGCGTCATCCTCATGCCGGAGGTGGCCGGGAATCTGAACTGGGGTGGGCCGGACTGGAACGATCTCTATTGCGCCTGCTCGACATCGCTCTATCGCGTGCGAATGAAAGTACGCGGCAATCCGGTCGCGTACATGCGGATGGCCTGAGCCGGGACGCGAGGACCCCATGAGCCTGGATCTCTCTCGACGCACAATCCTGCAGCTGGCCGCCGCGCCCGTGTTGCTGCGCCAGAACCCGCAGGCCGCGGACCTGGCCCCGACGGTGTCGCGCGTCTACCCCGGCGCCGATGGCAAGCTGACCTACGTGCCGGACGAGCAGGGCAATGTCATTCACGATGCGTCGCATGCCGGATACGGCGGCGGCGGCGTGGCGATTCCGACAATTCCGATCAAAGAGACGATCTGGCCGGTTGCGGGTGACAACACGGCCAACATCCAGGCCGCGATCGACAAGGTCGCGGCGCTGCCGCTGGACCGCAACGGGTTCCGCGGCACCGTGTTGCTTCGGGCCGGCTACTACCGGTTGGCCACGCCACTCACGATCAACGCCAGCGGTATCGTGCTGCGCGGCGAAGGCATGGGCGACACCGGGACGATGCTCGTGGGGACCGGCACCGGCCGACCGGCTGCGCCGGCTGGCCTTCCTGCCGCTCCCCCGGCGAGCGCCGATGCGCCCGGTGGCGGTCGCGGCGCCGCGCCCGGCGGCGCGGGCGGCCGCGGCGGCGCGCCGGGCGGTGCTGGGCAGGGCGGAGGGCCGGGACGCGGCGGCGGCGGCTTCGGCGGCGGCCCGGCGACGCTGATCCGGATCGCGGGCACCGCCGGGGCCGTGCCGCGCGATGAAACGAAGCAGGCGCTCGTCGACGACTATGTTCCCGTCGGCTCACGCACCTTCAAGGTCGCGGCAGCCCGCGGCTTCAAACCGGGCGATACGGTGATTGTCCGCCGGATCGGGAATCAGGCCTGGATCGACGAGGTCGGGATGAACACCGATGCGCCGGGGGGCCGTTGGCAGCCGTTCAACATCGACTGGGACCGCGTTGTCGTCGACGTGCAGGGGAACACCGTCACCATCGATGCGCCAATCACCTGTGCCATCGAGAAGCGCTGGGGCGGCGGTGAGCTGATCAAGTACGACGATCCTGGACGGATCGAACATGTCGGCATCGAGAACCTCCGCGCGATATCCGAATTCGATCCGACCGTCCGGACGAGAGCCTACGGCAACATGGACCGCGAGAACTATGTCGCGGAGGAGTACTACTCGGACGAGAACCACTACGGCAACTTCGTCACGTTCGACAACCTGCGCAACGGCTGGGTGCGCAACGCCACGGCGCTCCATTTCGTGACCAGCATGGTCGGCACGCTGGCCGGGTCCAAGTGGATCACGGTGCAGGACTGCGTGTCGCGCGAGCCGATTTCCCAGCGCCGCGGCGGCCGCCGCTTCACGTTCGCTCTACGCGGACAGCTCGCCCTCGTGCAGCGTTGTCTGTCGGACAAGGGACGGCACTCGTTCATGATGGGACGCCCCACCGGCAGCGGCAACGTGTTCCTCGACTGCAAGGCGACGAACCCGTACTCCTCGAGCGAGCCGCACGAGAACTGGGCCAACGGCGGCGTCTACGACAACGTCCAGGCGCCGTTGACCGCCCGCTTCTGGAAGAACATCTCAATCGGCTGGGCCGGCGCCAACACCGTGTTCTGGAACTGCGAGGGGTACTTCCTGGTCCAGAAGCCGCCGACGGCCCAGAACTACACGTTCGGTCACGTCGGCGTCAATTCGGTCGTGTTCAACATCCCGCTTCAGGACACCACCAAAGAGAACGGGCACATCGAGTCGCTCGATCGCCATGTCACGCCGCGCAGCCTCTATCTGACGCAGCTGCGGGAGCGGAGCGGAGAGATGGCTGTACGCAACATCGCGGCGCCCGGTCAGCTCGGCTGACGGCAGCGCCTGCGTCGCCGAGGACGACCGTTTGCCGCACCGACGTCTTCGATCGTCGGCGCGCCTGGAGGATATGTGACAAGACGAGAATTCCTGGCCGCCGCGGCGGCCGCGGCCGCGACCCTGCGCTCCGCGGGCGCCGCATCGAATCCGCTCGGACTGCCGTTCGGATTCCAGGCGTGGGAGATTGCGCCGGACATGCGCAAGGATTGGGACGGCACGCTGAAGGCGATGAAGGAGTATGGGTATTCCTACATCGACCTGAATCAGGTGCCGCCGTTCACCGAGCGGCCGGCAGCGGACCTCAAGGCGTCGTTCGCCTCGCACGGTTTCACGTTCACGAACGCCCTCTGGTCGTATCAAGCCTTCGCCCAGCGCTTCGAGCAGACGGTCGCGGACTCGCAGACTCTCGGCCTGAAGACGATCGTCTGCTCGCCACGCCCGCGCCTGCGAACGACCGACGACTGGAAGAGCATGGCCGACGAGTTGAACAAGTACGGCGAGCGGACGAAGGCCGCCGGCCTTCAACTCGGTTACCACAATCACGAGATCGAGTTCGTCAAGACACCCGAGGGGGACACGCCGTGGGACCTCCTAGTGCAAGCCACCGATCCGGCCCTCGTCCAGTTCCTGCTCGACGTCGGCAACTGCGCTTTCGGCGGCGGGGATCCGTACGCCTATTTGGACAAGTACAAGGCGCGCTACTACGGCGTGCACGTCAAGGATTTGAAGCCCGGCAAGGCCGCGGTCCCAGTGGGGTCAGGGGATCTCGACTGGAAGCGGATCTTCACGCTGGTCAAGGCCGCCAGCATCCGCTACATCGTCGCCGAGGTCGGGGCGTACGGCGCCAGCACGCTCCAGGGACAGCCGCTCGCCCCGCCGGATTACAGCGTGCTGGAGCTGTACCAACGCAGCGCCGAATATCTCAAGGCGTTCACCGCGGTGTAGGCACAGCGAGACGGCCATGCAGAAACGCCCCACGCTGGTACTGCTCTCCGCTCTGCTCGCGATCTCCGGCCTGGCCGGGATCGCGTCCCAGAAAGCTCCTCGGACAACGCTGGACATCTACTACATCGATACCGAAGGGGGCCAGTCCACCCTCTTCGTCAGCCCCGCCGGCGAATCGCTGCTCGTCGATACCGGCAATGCCGGCGGACGCGATCTCGATCGGATCATCTACAACGCCGGCGTCGAGCACAACGCGGCCGGGGCTTTCATCGCGAACGTCGACGACAACGAGACCATCGCCGGCGTGCTGACCGCACCGCCGGCGGCGGCAGGCCGCCAGGGTGGCGCCCGTGGTGGCGGCGCCCAGGCGCACGTACCGGCCCATTGGCTCCTGGTATCCGCGTCGCGTGACGGGTCGTTCACCGTGACCAATCCGCGCAACGGCTTCAGCAAGACCTACGCTGCCACCGGGCGATGACGGCCATAGCGAGCGAGTGCGTCGCTCGACGTGACCGCGGAGAAAGGCCGGGGAGCCGCCGGCTACGCCAGCTGCAATGAGCTGCGGAACAATTCGGCCAGGACCGCGGCGGTCGGATCGATCGGCGACAGCTTCAGCAGGCGAGCCTGCACGAGTGTGCCCTCGACGAGCCTGGGAATGTCCGCCTCGGAGTAGCCGAAGGCGGCAATCCCCATCGGCTGATCGGTGATCCGCATGAAGTGGAGCACGCGGTCGGCGAGCACGTCGCCGGCCTTCGACAGCGGTACGGCGGTCACGTCGGCGCCAAGGGCGGCGGCCGCTTGAAGATGGCGCTCCGGCGCGGCGGGCGCGGTCAGGCGGCACACGGCCGGCGTGTGCACGATCACGGACGTGCCGTGCGGGATCATGGCGTGGTCGGTCGAGTACCCGGCCGGGACGTACTTCTCGACCTGGCCCGCCACCGGATAGGCCATCGCATGCGGCAAATGCACACCGGCGTTGCCGAAGCCGATCCCCGCGTAGGATGCGGCCAGCAGCATGCGGCCCCGAGCCTCGTCATCCGAGGCGTCGCGGTACACGCGCGGGAGGCACTCGGCCATGATGCGGAGCGCCTCGAGCGCCCACACGTCGCTGATCGGGTTCGCCCCCTGGTAGGCGGCTCGCAGCGACGGCCGTTCCGGCCGCTCGCGTTGCCGGTAGGGCCGCGCGGTGAATGACTCGAGCGCGTGGCTGAGCACGTCGAGCCCGGCACTGGCGGCAACCGCCTTTGGACAGCTGCGCGTGTTCTCGGGATCCAGGACGCCGAGCGTGGGACGCATGTAGCGGTTCGCGATGCCCGTCTTGACTCGCTCGCGTTCGAAGTCGAACACGGCGACGGCGGTCGTCTCGCTGCCCGTCCCGGCGGTCGTCGGCACGGCGATGAGCGGCTTGAGCGGACCCGGGGGCGTCTTCCCCCGACCCAGGGTCGGGTTGACGTACTCGAGGAAGTCAGCCGGCCACGTGGCGTAAAGATTGGCGGCCTTGGCGGTGTCGATGGTGGACCCGCCGCCGACCGCGAGAAACCCGTCGAAGCCGCCGCTCGAGGCGGCCGCGATCGCGTCGCGGAACGACCCGTCGGTCGGTTCGCACCGGATGTCGGTGAAGACGTCGAAGTCCACGCCGGCCGACCGCAGCGACGCCAGGGCCGACTCGCCCGGATAGGACGCACGGACCGCGGGGTCAATGAACGCCAGCACGCGGCGGCAGCCGAGATCGACGAAATCCGCGCCGACTTCGCGCGTGGCGCCCTCGCCGAACCGGACCGTCGAGCCGGTCATCTGAAAGATCGAGTCTGTGGGCATACGCGAGTGAGGTATTCCGGTGATATCGTGCGCCAGCCGCGACTCTGTGAGCGGCACTCGATAATCGAGCCGGGCAGGACGCTACCATGAAACACTCCCCGGCGGAACCGGTTCGACGCGCCACTCTCACGCCCCCGGCTTCAGGTCAGCCCGCCGCCGGGGCGGATGGAAGCGAGGTCTGAGATGTCCCAGCTCGGTCGTGCGGTGATCGTCAGTCTTCTCGCCGCAGCTGCCGGCCTCACCCTGTCGGCGCAGGATCCCGCCCCTGGCGGTCGCCAGGGTGGCGCCGGACGCGGGTCCCAGCCGCCAGGCACCCTGGTCGGCGGCACGCTGACCCCGAACAAGGCCGATGAACGCGGCTGGGGCTGGCAGGTGAAGGCCCTGATGAATCCGGCCACGCCGCGCCCGCTCTACAACCGCGCGAAGGAAGCGCTCCTCAGCGATCGCCAGATCACCAGCTACACCATCTCGAGCTTCGATCCCGACCTCTACTGTGAAGTCGCGAAGCACTTCGACTTCATCTGGTTCGAGATGCAGCACAGCACGATGTCCTACGACGAGATCCGGCGGATGATGAACACCTGTCCGAAGGCCGGAGCGGCGCCCTTCATCCGGATGCCCGATGCATTCGAGTCGAGCATCCAGAAAGCGACGGACATCGGGGCTCTCGGCATCATCGTGCCCACGGTGGACGATGCCCTGGAGGCGCGGGATGCGGCGCGCTTCTCGCGGTATCCGCCGTTCGGCCGTCGGAGCGCCGGCGGCGGCAACTACCTTCAGCTCTGGTCAGGGCTCGACTATCGCCGGACCATCAACGACAACATGCTCGTGACGGTGATGATCGAAACCCTCGAGGGTGTCGCGATGGCCGACGAGATCGCCGCCACGCATGGCGTCGACGCGATCATCCTGGGCAACAACGATCTTTCCAGCTTCTCCGGTTGGGCGCAAAACGATCCGCGCTATCAGGATGCGATCATCAAGGTCCACGATGCCGCCTTGAAGTACGGAAAGTACTACGGCAACGCCGGCGCGCAGTATCTGAAGGGTTACACGGTGAGCGCCGACACACGCATGGTGCAGAACGGGCCGGCGTGCGACGGCTGGACGCCGCCCGGGCGCGGCGGCCGCGGCCGCGGCACCAGTCCGGACGAGGAACCGGTGATCGGACTGCCTGCGGGAAACGCCCCCGCGACCGCGCCGGGCGCGGCCGGACGCGGCAGCGCGTCCAGTTGCTGGAAGTAGGTCCCCAGGGCAACCCATGCGTTCCCTATCGCGGAGGTATCGAGCATGATGCGGCCCGTCGGCCCTTCCCTGCGCCTGCGTTTCGCGCTGTTCACGATCCCGGCGGTGCTGCTGGCGGCGGGCTTGCTCGCCCAGCCACCAGCCGACGACATCGACGCCCACGTTGCCGCCGCCAGAAGCGCGGCGGGGTCGGACTTCCGCAACACCTTCATCAATCTGTGTCTCCCCTCTCCGGCCCGCGGCGTCACCGGCGCGGCACGCGGCGCAGCCCCGGCGGGGCGCGGTCCCAACGCCACACCAGACCGCACGACCTGGTACGCACCGCCGTTCAAGGTGTTCGACAACCTCTATTGGCTTGGCACCCGCCAGCATTCCTCCTGGGCCCTGCAGACGAGCGCCGGCATCGTCATCCTCGACACGAACTTCGCCTGGGCCACGGAGCCCGAGATCATCGACGGGCTCGGGAAACTGGGTCTCAATCCGCGTGACATCAAGGTGGTCGTGATCAGCCACGCGCATGGCGATCACGATCAGGGTGCCGCGGAGTTGCAGAAGCGCTTCGGAGCGAAGGTGGTGATGGGCGCCGCCGACTGGGAGGCCACGCTTCAGCGCCCAGCCACCGCTGCAGGCGGCGTCCCCAGCAAGGACATCGCGGTCGGGCCCGACGGCTACACGCTGACGCTCGGAGAGACGGCAATCACCATCGTACCGACGCCGGGCCACACGCCTGGAACACTGTCGTTCGTCTTCCCCGTCACGCTCGACGGGCAAACCCGGATGGTGGCGTATTCGGGCGGGACCTTGACGGGCGCGTTCGGCGCCAACGCGGCGCGGTGGGACGAGTACATCAACTCACAACGAAAGATCGCCAAGGCCGCCGCCGACGCCGGCGCGAGCGTGATCCTGTCGAATCACTCCGAGTACGACAACGCCTACACCAAGGCCCGGCTGATCGCCGCGCCGCGCCAGCCGGGCGAAGACCACCCGTTCGTTGTCGGCGCCGACGCCGTGCAGCGTTACTTCACGGTAATGTCCGAGTGCGCCGCGGCGGCCAAGCTGCGCGCCGGCGCGAAGTAGGCGCTACAAGACATGGCAGATGGCAGATGGACGATGGCAGATGACTGACGGCTAACAGCTAATGGCTGATGCCGAATAGAAATGGTTCTACCATTTGCCATTTGCCATCTGCCATTTAGCATGGCTCTGCCATCTACCATCTGCCATTCGTCTGGCGTCTGCCATTTGCCATTCGTCTTCTGTCTTCCCCCTCTTGTTAGAAGTCCACCCGGAACGTGACGCCGAATTCACGCGGCGGATTGGCCGCGGTATAGCGGCCCTGCAGGGTGCTGTTCAGCAGCAGGCTGTCGAGGCCTGGCACGGTCGGATCGTCCTGGAATTGCAGGGCGGTGTTCAGCTGATTGAACTGCGGAGTGTTGAAGATGTTGTAGAGCTGCAGTTGCAGTCGCGCCCATGTCTGCTTCCCGAGTCCGTGAAGCGGAAACCGGCGCTGCAGCGTCAGGTCCCAGTTCCAGAAGCCCGGGTTGCGCAGGATGCCCAGCGGCACGTCGCCGAAGTTGCCGACCGTCGCGCTGAGCGGCGTCGCCATCGCGAAGGCCCGCGGGTTGAAGTGGAGTTGATCCTCTTCGGGCAGGTTGGAATCCCGTTCGACGAAGAGCGGCTCACCCGTGTAGACGCACGCGGCGGTTGCGCCGGGGGTCAGGGTCGGGTTCTGGTTTGCGACACCAGTGGTCGTGCTGGTGCAGGCCGGCTGCGTCGCGGCCCCGCTCAGGTATTTCGTGACGCCGGACACCATCCAGTCGCGGAAGATCGCCTTCACCACCGGCGAGCCGGGCATCAAGGTCGGCACGGTGTAGCTGTAGTTGGCCGTCAGGTTGTGGGTGCGGTCATTGGCCGTCGGCCCCCACAGGCGCAGGCGGTATGCTCGGGTTCAGCACCACGTCGAGGCGCACCGTGTTGTTCGTGCGCGAGTGGTACGGAAAGGTGTCGACGCCGTAGTTGTAGGCGTTGTACTGGTTGTTGGCTGGATCGAAGTACCCGTTCGGCGTCGGCAGCAGGTTCAGCATCTGCTGCCCGAGCGGGTGCAGGTAGCCATTGACACAGCCGGGAATGCCGGCGCAGCTGAGTGGGATCCGGTTGCCCGGGAACGGCAGGCCGGTATCCGGGTTGATGATGGGCTGTACCGTGCCCTGGCCGGGGCCGTTGGCGTTACCGGAATAGGTCTGCGAGAAGTCGCCTTGCCGCTCGAGCGCGGTCGGGTAGTTGATGCGCGACAACGTGGCCGGCCGGAGGTCGTCGGTGTATTCCTGGGACACGAAGAAGAACATCGTGCCGCGGTCGAGCAGCTTCGGAATGATCAGCGGGCCGCCGAAGCTGTAGCCGGGAATGTTCACTTTGTAGGCCGACTTGTCCTGATTGTTCTTTTTCCGGAAGTACTCGTTGGCGCGCCACTCCTTGCGCCGGGCGTTGTACCAACCGGACCCCCTGAACTGGTTGGTGCCTGACTTGGTGGTCATGATGATCAGCCCGCCGCTGCTCCGGCCGTTCTCGGCCGTGTAGCCATTGGAGATGACCTGCACCTCGCCGACGGCATCCATGTTGGGGTTCACCTGCGCCTGAGTACCGAGCTCGTTGACCACGTTCACGCCGTCGATGACGACCACCTTCGAGGTGTTCGGCGAGCCGTTGATGGTGATCGCCTCCATCGACGTCCAGGTGGTGAAGCTGCGGTTCATGTTGGTGTCCTGCACGCCAGGGATCACCGCCAGCATGCCCCACACATCCCGGCCCTTCATCTGAATGTTGGTGAGCTGCTCGGCGGTCACCGTGCCCATCCGTGAACTGGTCGCCGTCTGCACGGTGGCGGTCGCCGCCTCCACGACAACGGACTCCGTCAGCTGACCCAGCTTGAGCTCGATCTTGTCCAGGCTCCTGACTTCGGCCGGCGCCAGCGGCACGTCGGTGACCGTCAGCGGTGAGAAGCCCTGCATCGCGATCTCGAGGCTGTAGCGCCCCGGAGGCAACGCGGACACGCGGAACACGCCGTCCTTGTCGGTCGTGATCGTCCGCGACGCGCTGGTCGCCTGCTCGGTCACCGTGATGGTCGCCCCTGGCAGGGCGCCGCCCTGCCCGTCGACGATGGTGCCCGTGAGGGTGCCGTTGCCGACCTGCGCCAGGAGAGTGGCGCCGGCGATCATCGTCCAACCCAGAAAGGAGGTCGTCATGGCCCAGATCCTCGAGGAACGTCGCGTCATGGAGAACTCCCTTCACTGAATCCTCACCGCCGCCGTGATCCTGCCTGCCCTTCGCGGCCGAATGCGCTTCACACCGCCTCACTCCTCCGATACAGTTCGATAATCGATACCCGAGAGGCCGTGTTTAGACGGATGCGTGGCCGGTGGCACCTCACCCGTGACAATCGAGGTCACCGATCCTCCACCGATAGGACCTCGTTGATTGTTTATCGATTGGCCGGCGGGGATGGTATGGCGGGTATGGCCGAGAGTCAACACTCTAATCGCGGAGAAAGCCCGTATCGATGAGGCAGGAGCCATCACCGCATGCGGGTGCGGCTCGTCGCACGCCGATGGCCAGCCTTCGGGTGGGGGCGAGTCTGGATCGGGACCGTGTCACGGTGGCGGGTGGCGGGCTGCGTCGATGGCGCCCTACTCCACGAATACGAGCTCACCGAAGCGAGATGGCACGTGCGGCCAGGACGTGGTGTTCTGTGGGTCCGACCAGATGCTCATCCGCCGGTTCGGCTCGGTGCCGTCCCACCGGTTGACGTTGGCCTTCCATACCGTGCCTACGCCGGGCGGACGACGCGACAGTTCTTCGAAGTTCGCCCAGGGGATGGCCACTTCGAGGCTCCATCCGCTGTCGGCGTCTTTCGGGTCGTTCAGCGTGCCTCGCAGCGCGGTCGCGATCGTGATGCCGGTTGCGTCGAAGCGCTTGAAGAGGGTGCGGCTGTTGTAATTCAGATAGTCGTAGAGCACGCCGCGGGCGTTCATCTCGAATCCGTAGTACAGGGTTTCCTGCTTCGGATCCGGGTTGATGAAGATCTCCACGGCGTCGTCGCGGTAAGTGGGATCGTCGCGCTGGAGGAAGCGCGCCGTGATGTCCGTATCGTCGGCTTCGAAGGCCACGTAGAGCGCCTGCGCGTCCCAGAGCAGACGGGCCGCCGTCTTCTGCTTCGCGCCGGTCTGCGAGTCCCACAGGAACTGCAGCGTAATCGGCGGCGAAGCCCGGGCCCAGGCCGCGTCATCGAGCTTGCCGTCAATCGTGATCGGCGAGGTGGCCCGTTTGACCTCGTAGCGTGGGATCGGTGGCTGTCCGACCAGTGGGACGACGGCAAGAAGCGCGAGCGCGGCGAAGGTTCGCATGGCCGACAGGATAGGTCACCCTGGCGGCTCGAGCAATCGCTCGAGATGCCGCCGTCGCACGACGATCGGGCTTCGGCGAGCGGCGAAGAGCGCGAGACCATCCGTTGGATGCTCGAGTGCAGACACCTGGTGGCGCCATTCGCCGCGCAAGTGTTAGCCTCTCTCGCCGAAGCGGCCTCGGATCGGGCCGCCAGCGGAACGCGCCGTGCGCGCGTGAGCATAGAGATCTGGCGGCGGTTGGCAAGGTGCGTCCCGTCATGGACACGGGGCACGGTGAATTCGGCTGAATCCTGGGAGCGGCTGCATGGCTCAGCGTCGATGGTGGTCCCGGCGGTCGTTCACGGTAGGTCTCGGCGTGGCGGCGACCGTCGCCGCGGTGGTCACGGGGATCGCGCAGTCCCCCACTGACAAGTGGTGGCCCGGATACAGCGGCGGTAAGGACAACTCCCGCTTCTTCCCCTCGAAACAGATCAACAAGTCCAACGTGAATCGGCTCGAGGTCGCGTGGACGTATCCGTTCGGCGACACCGGCGTCCACCCGATCGCTGTCCGCGGCGTGATCTACGGCCGGGGCCGCAATGGATCGCTGGTCGCCGTCGACGCCAGGACCGGCAAGGAGCTCTGGGTCCGCGAGAACATGAACGGCATGACCAGCCGCGGCTTCAACTATTGGGAGAGCGCCGACGGCCGTGACCAGCGCCTGGTATTCGCGATGAACAGCCTGCTGCAGGAGGTCGACGCCAGGACCGGCAAGTCGATCACGACATTCGGCACCAACGGGGTGGTCGATCTGCGGGAAGGGCTCGACGGTCGCGACCCGTCGACCCTCGGCAACCTCCAGTCGAACAATCCTGGCGGCATCTTCGAGAATCTCCTCATTCTGGGCAGCGCGACGGGTGAAGGCTACATGTCGCCCCCCGGCGATATCCGCGCCTACGACATCCCCAGCGGCCGGCTGGTGTGGACCTTCCACACCGTCCCGCGGCCGGGTGAATTCGGCTACGACACCTGGCCGAAGGAGGCCTACAAGTACATCGGCGGCGTGAACAACTGGGGGGAGATGACCATCGACGCCCAGCGCGGGATTGCCTTCATTCCGCTGGGCTCGCCGACCTACGACTTCTACGGCGCCGACCGCATCGGGGCGAACCTGTTCGGGGACTCGCTCGTCGCCCTCGATGTGCACACGGGCAAGCGGCTGTGGCACTTCCAGTTCGTGCATCACGACCTGTGGGACCTCGACGGGAGTGCGGCGCCGCAACTGATCACGATCCGCCACAACGGCCGTAACCGCGAGGTCGTGGTGGCCACGAACAAGACCGGCTGGCTGTATGTGTTCGATCGGGTCAGCGGGGAGCCGATCTGGCCGATCGCGGAGCAGCCCGTGCCGCAGTCGGAGATGCCGGGCGAGCAAAGCTGGCCGACGCAGCCGCAGCCGACCAAGCCGGAACCGTACGTGCGGCACACCTTCACCGTCGAGGACATCAATCCCGACCTGCCCGCGGAGGAAAAGGCGGCGTTCACCAAGCGCCTGCTGGAGGCTGAGAACAAGGGGATCTTTACGCCCATCAGCCTGAAGGACACTGTCCACGTACCGACGAGCAACGGCGGCACGCTGATGGGCGGCTCCGCCGCCGACCCGCGCGGCGGCGCGATCTACCTGGTCGCGCACGAGAACCCCGGCATTCTCCGGCTCCTCAAGCCCGGGGAGGGCCGCGGCAACGGACCGCCGCAGATGCCGCCGGGACAGGGCGTCTACCAGCAGAACTGTCAGGCGTGTCACGGCGCCAATCGGGAGGGGGTACCCGAAAGCGGCCCGGCGCTGATTCAGGCGGCGGCCGACCCGGTCAACAACATCGTCGCGGGCGCGCCGCGGTTCACCGCCGACGCCATCCGCACGGTGATCGCGACCGGCAAGGGCCGGATGCCGGCTATGCCGCACTTGACCGCGACCGACATCGACAACGTCGTTGGGTTTCTCACTACGGCGGCCGGCGGGCGCGGGCGGCTCGGGGGTCCGGGTGGCGGGCGTGGCGCGGCGCCGGTCGGGTCGGGGGCTCCGCCCGAGCTGATCGCGGGCTCAGGATCGGTGTGGGTACGGCCGGACGCGGGGGGCGCGGGCCGCGGTCGAGGCGAAGCCATGGCCTATCCCGCGGGCGTGCCGGACTACACGCGGTACACCATCAACGAATACAACACCGTCGGAAACCGCATCAAGCCGCCCTTCACCGTACTCGTGAAGTACGACCTCAACAAACCGGGCATCCAGTGGCGGATTCCGTATGGTGACGATCCGGAGCTGGCCGCGAAGGGCGTCACCGGCACCGGCGCGCCCGGCATTCAGAACAGCATCATCGTGACCGAGTCGGGCCTGGTGTTCGGTGCCGGCCGGGACAATCTCATACGGGCGTGGGACAGCGACACCGGCAGGCAGCTGTGGTCGTCACGGTTCGGCGGGAACTTCATTGGCGGGCCGGCGATGTACGAAATGGACGGCCGGCAGTATCTGCTCGTGCCGGCCGCCAGCACGGCGGCCGGCGGCGGCCGGGGCGGCGGCGGTGGCCGGGCGACGCTGCCCGCTCCGGATCCCTCTCCGACTGCGGCGTCTGCACCCATGGGGTGGGTGGCCTACGCGCTGCCTCGGAAGTGACGCATGTGCGGCCCGGCGATGAGCGGCGTTTGATCCCGCGCTTGTCGCCGGGTCGCGCGTGCGTCGTGTCTCGCCGGTAAGTTCGAACAGTCTCGGCGGACGATGTCAACTGGCAAGGAACGCACCAGCCGGACGGCACCCACACGCCTGGGATGCGGCCGAGCGTGAGCCCCAGCGCCGTGGCGGCAGAATAGCGTTCGCTGCGCACCAAGCGCATCGCCGCCCCCGACGGATGCTCCTTTCGTCCGTCGCGATCAAGGAATGCGAACACTGCGCGTAATGTGTCCGTTGCTCTCCCAGAAGGTTACCTTGCTGGCGAGGAACGGATCGTTCGGCGCCGGCTGTATGTTGCCGTCGGCGTCGAAGGCCCGTGATGTGACGTGATGCTCGCCAGCGGCAGGCGTTCCCCAGTTGAACGTCCAGAATCGCCACGCCAGGCCGCGCGAGTTCCGCCCGTGTGCCACGGGCCCGAACAGCCTCGCCGACATCCACGGCCCGCCGTCGATCCGAACCTGCACAGCTTCGATTGGCGCACCCCAGGCTGCGCCAAGAACGACGTAGCGGCTGCCCCGACGTACGACCTTCGCCGGAGCCGACTTGAGCCGGAAGTGCCGCACAGTGCTGAATGTCCAAAATGGATCGCTGCTGTCGCGATGCTCCTCGCGGATGGTCACGTAATCCCGCGCCATGAAGTTTCCCGCATGGCGCTGGTCGCGCACCTCGATGCGCGTCAGCCACTTGACGTTGGCGACGCCATACCAGCCCGGCGCGATCAGGCGAACGGGGAACCCGTTCTTATGCGGCAGCGGCTCGCCATTCATCTCGTAGCACAGCAGGTTGCGGGGGTCGAGCGCGTCGTCGAGCGACATGCTGCGGGCGAAGCGCTCGGGGATCGTCAGTGCGCCTCCCTCGGGCGGAATAGTACCCGTCTGACCAGCGCTGATGATCCCGCTGTTGTCCCGGATCGTCTGCATTCCGCTATCGATCCCATAGAACACCACTTCTATGGCGCCGTTCAGGAGGCGCGCTTCCTCCAGGACCGGAGCGAGCGGAGTGCCAGCCCAGCGGGCATTGCCGATGAGGCCGGTGATCACGGGAAAGCCATGGTTGCCCGAGCACTCGAGCGTGAAGTCCACCTCGCGGCGAGGGCGCGCCTGCAGGTCTGCGAGCGTTAGTGATAGCGGGTCGGCAACCAGGCCGGAAACGCCTACGCGCCAGCTGCCCGCGTCCAGGCCATCGGTGGGAACGCCGTAGTGAGCGACGTAGTGGAATTTCTCGGGGGGAGTCAGCCACGAGTCCAGCTCTTCCCAGACGAGCTGATTGCCGGCAATGTGCGGGTCGGGAGCTCCGGGCGGTTGATCGAGCCACGGGAGGACCACGTCGCCGGGCTGTCCCAGCGCCTGCGACGGATCGGGCTGGTCATCGTCCCACCCGTGTCTCTCGCGACTGTCTTGGGGTGAAAATGCATGCGCCGGGCCTGCCACCGGCAACGACAACCCCGCCAACGCCGCACCGCCACCTTTCAACAAAGTCCGCCGTGAGAGGTTTGATCGGTCCATCTGGTCGTCCTCCTTCTTTCTTACTCGTGGACGATCCCTTTTGGGGAGGGAGGCATCCTACACCCGGACGACGCCATTGAGTCGACTTTGTGAGGGCAGGCAAGATGCTGGCTCAGCCAGTGCCGGCAGCTTTGACATTGAAGTGAGGTCGTAGGCCCAACGGAAACAGTAAGTCAACAAGGTGGTCGGTCATGACTAAAGAAACAAGAACCACTCGATCACCTGGGTGCTCGCGGCGGTCCGTCATACGGACGGCACTTGCGACTCTTACGTTCTCGTGCGTCCGCGCTCTGCCGCAACGCCAGCGGGTGATATGGCCCTTACACGCAGTGGTGCACAAGCGCCGTGGAAACGTGGCCCCGCCGTCTTGCAATTCCGCATCGGGAATAGGTACCCGCCAATGACAGAGTCGCTTGCGCTCGACTCCCTCCCGCATTACACTCCGCCGTCTGTGTGAAGTGCAGCAGGAGGTGTTCCGTGCAGAAACAGATTGCAATGGCCGCCCTGGTATTAGGGGCGGTGTTGGTCGGAGGCTCAACCGCCCGCACCCAATCGAGCGCCGCCTGGATTGGAACGTGGAAAGTCAATCTCGAGAAGTCGACTTACAACCCAGGCCCGAAGCCAACTGTAGGACAGACTATTACAGTTGAACCGACCGCGGCCGGCGTCAATATCAGTGTTGACGGAAGGAGTGCAGAAGGCCAGCCGACCCACGCGGAGATCGTCGGAACGTTTGACGGCAAAGATAATCCAGTGAAAGGCGGCTACACACCGAATTTGACAAACGCCGTCAGGCGTATTGACGACCGAACGCTTGAGGTAGTTGGGAAGATAGATAACAAACCGGAGGTCACCAGTAGAGCTGTGGTTTCGGCCGATGGCAGGACGATGACCATCACGCAAACTGGCCAGAACGCCAAGGGCCAAAGCGTCAACAACGTTATCGTTGCGGACAAACAGTAACCACTCGACCGTCAGCCCGGCTAATGAAACGGCCCGCCGCGTCAGCCGGATACTCACTCTTGAGCCAGCATTCAAGGGCAAACGGCTCATGTCGATCACGACGCCCGCGATCCGGACGTTCGTGACGAATCGGCTGCCCGCCAAGGCCAGCGCCGGAGAGATCAACCGGGAACTGGCCTGCCTGAAGCGGATGTTCACGCTAGCGCACATTCCCATGCTCCGCGAGGACAACGTCCGGGGCGGTTTCTTCGAGCCCGAGCAGTTCGCAGCGGTCAAAGCGCAACTCCCCGCTCCCCTACAACCAGTCGTAACCTTCGCGTACCTCACCGGCTGGCGGCTTACCAGCGAGATCCTGCCGCTGGAGTGGCGGCAGGTCGATTAGCAGGGCCGTACTGTGAGACTCGATCCCGGGCACGACGAAGAACACCGAGGGCCACACCTTCCCGTTGACCGCCGCGCTCGAGGCCTTGCTGAAGGTCCAGAAGGCCGAACACGAGGAATTGGAGAAGGCCAACCGGATCGTTCGGTTGGTGTTCCACCGCGATGGGGAGCGCATAAAGAGCCTGCGGGGAGCCTGGCAGGTTGCCTGCAAGGCGGCCGGTGTGCCAGGGCGCATCGTCCACGACTTCAGGCGGACTGCAGTGCGGAACATGGAGCGCGACGGGGTGTCCCGTTCAGCAGCGATGGCTATGGTCGGTCACAAGACCGAGGCGATCTATCGGCGGTATGCGATCGTCGACGCGGGCGCCTTGCGTGATGCCGCCTTAAGGATCGACCAGGCGGCAGTGAGTAATGCCGCACGGCTCGCGGTGGGCAGCCAGTGATCTCTTCTGACGCGGTTCAGCGACGCATGATTGTGGTGGATGAGCGGCCTGAAGTGTTCTGGGGTCGCCTTAAAGAGCGCAACTATCGCTTCCTGAGGGGTATCGATCCCGGGTTCTGGAGCTATCAGGCCAGTGTGCACGCCGAACACGTCCACGATCCGGAGGAAGGGCAGCGTGCGGCCGGTGCGCTGCGAATCGTTTACGGTCAGGGGGTTGAGACGCTGTTGGCGCTCCTCGCATCGGCTGCGCAAGCCCCCCACTTCCCTCTTGGTTGGATGTCAAGGTACCGGATTGAAGAACTGCGGTCCGTGACCGCCAAGATCCAGGCGCGCGATCAACTCCTCAGCCCCTGGGGTGACCGTACGTCCTGGGAGGAGCTGTCAGCGGCCGTGCACGGCTCCGTGCCCCAGGAAGATCGGGAGAAGCATTCGTTGGTTCAGCGATTCGGTCGAGCCTGGGCAAGCATCGCGCATCAGTTCTTGGAGCCAGAA
>Ga0207697_10000218_pt1 | contig 30853 bp, 28 predicted proteins | sample KBSSwiS5withPhiX_FD_184293 | JGI IMG/M metagenome (GOLD analysis project Ga0207697, IMG submission 184293) | Switchgrass rhizosphere microbial communities from Kellogg Biological Station, Michigan, USA, with PhiX - S5 (SPAdes) (version 2) | ecosystem: Host-associated > Plants > Roots >... | reverse complement strand
CATTTGCGCGGCGATGCCGCTAACTTATAATCTGTGGGCAAGTCCCGACTGTGTCCCGAAGGATGCGTCGGGAAAATTTTTTGCCCGTTTTCGATTTCATATGGCGAACACGATTTTGGTGGGGATGCAGTGGGGAGACGAGGGCAAAGGCAAGATTATCGACGTGCTTACCGTGCGGGCGGACATCGTTGTCCGCAGCCAGGGCGGCAATAATGCCGGGCACACAGTCATTCACCGCGGCGTGAAATACGTGCTGCATTTGATTCCGTCAGGAATCCTGCGGCATCGCAAAGTGTGCGTGATCGGAAACGGCGTGGTTATCGATCCGATCGCGCTTGTCGCCGAGATAGATGGCTTGCGCCGATTGGGAGTCAAGATCGATAGAAATTTGCTCATCAGCGATTGCGCGCATCTGGTTTTGCCGTATCACCGGCTCCTCGATGAGCAGCGCGAGCTGCGCCGCGGCCGGATCGGCACCACCAAACGGGGAATCGGCCCCGCTTACGGAGACAAGGCAGCGCGCACGGGCTTGCGCATGTCTGATCTGATGCAACCGATTGTGTTCTCGAAAAAATTGCAGGCCAAGATCATCGAGAATAACCGAATCCTTCAGGCGCTCGGTGCGAAGCCGATCAGTTTTCGCGATGTGAACGAGACGTATCTTGCGGCCGGCGAAAAATTGCGGCCTTACGTGACGAACACGGTGGTTTACCTGCACCGTGCGATGGATCGAGGCAAACAAATCTTGTTCGAAGGTGCGCAGGGGACATTTCTCGATATCGATCACGGCACGTATCCGTATGTAACTTCCTCAAACACCACAGCGGGCGGCGCGTGCACCGGCACGGGCGTGCCACCGCATCGGATGGATCGTGTCGTCGGCGTGATGAAGGCCTACTCGACGCGAGTAGGGGACGGCGCATTGCCTACGGAGGACGCGCAGTTGGCGCAGATGCTTCACAATCTCGGACGCGAATTCGGCGCGACAACGGGACGCAAACGCCGCTGCGGTTGGTTCGACGCTGTGGCGACTCGTTACGCGGCCATGATCAACGGCATCGATGAGATCGCGATCACCAACTTGGATGGATTAGATCAGGTCGACCCAATTCGCATTTGTGTTGGTTACCAGCTACACGGAAAACGGCTGGATGTTCCGCCGTGCGACGCAACTCAACTCGCGAATTGCGAACCGGTCTACGAAGAAGTCGCTGGCTGGAACACGTCTATACACACTGCACGCAAATTTTCGCAGCTTCCTTCGGCTGCGAGAAAATATGTTAGATGCATCTCCGAACTGGCCGGTGCAAAACTCTCGATGGTGAGCGTCGGCCCCGCGCGGGGGGAGACAATCATGTTGTGACTCCGTCGCTGCAGCCGACGGAGGAGGATGCTATAGCGTGCGCTGTCCTCAACGCAGAACCGCACCACGGCCAGAACTCCGCTGAGGACAGCGGACACTACAGGCGCTATCGCTGTGGTTCCGTCAATTGGATTTCGGATTTGCGGCGGCTAGAATTTGCCTCCGACCAGAAAACTCCAGACGTTAAGCTGCCCCGATGTCTGCTAGCACCAAGACTGTTCCTCGCCACATCGCCATAATCATGGATGGCAACGGCCGTTGGGCGAAGTCGCGCGGATTGCCACGAATCAAAGGCCACGAATCCGGTGCCCAGGCCGTTCGAGAATGTGTCGAAGGCTGTGGCGAGCTAAAGGTGGAGTATCTCACGCTTTACGCATTCTCCGCTGAAAACTGGCAGCGCCCCAGAACTGAAATCATCGCGCTGATGCGTTTGCTGGAGAAATTTTTGAAGGAGAAAACGCCGGAATTGCTCGAGAAGAATGTACGTCTTCAGGCCATTGGCCGGTTAACTGATCTGCCCCAAGGCGCCCAGGAACAACTTCACAAAAGTATCGAGCAAACTGCCGGCAACACTGGTCTCACGCTCGTTTTGGCACTGAGTTATGGTGGCCGGCTCGAGATTATCGACGGCATCAAAAGTTTGCTTCGCGCCATCGAACTGGGACACATCGACAGGGCGATGATCGATGTGGCGATGTTCAGTAAACATCTTTACACGCGTTACTATCCTGACCCCGACCTCCTTATCCGCACTTCCGGCGAAATGCGACTTTCGAATTTTCTGCTCTGGCAAACTTCCTATACCGAGATGTACGTCACGCCAAAGCTGTGGCCTGACTTTAAAAGGCAAGATCTATTCGCCGCCGTCGAAGAATTCGGCCGCCGACAGCGACGCTACGGAGCCGTGGAGTAGTTGTTGAATCGTTTGCGGCGGCGTGGTAGGGCGCGCAGTCCTCTGCGCGCCGTTGATGGCGCTCACAGGAGTGATCGCCCTACCAAATTCATTTTATTCGTCTGCATTAGTGGTTACAAATGGACAGCAATATGAGGTTCGAAGGTCAAGTTGCAGTTGTCACCGGAGCAGGACGAGGTATCGGACGCGCGATTGCTTTGCGTTTTGCCAGTGAAGGCGCGCGTGTGGCGTGCGTGAGTCGGACGGAGGAAAACGCAAAAAAGACTGCTGACGAAATCAACGGTCTCCGGAGTGAATCAGCAAAAGCGTACGCAGTCGATGTTGCGGATCATGGAGCCGTGCAGAAATTCGCGGCTCAAATTCTGGAGGATTTTGCTCGGGCCGACATTCTGGTGAACAACGCCGGCGTGACGCGCGACGCGCTTGCGATGCGGATGTCCATCGAAGATTGGGACGCTGTCATCCACACCAACTTGCGCGGCGCGTTCAGTTTTACTCACGCCTTAGTTCGCGCGATGACCAAGCAGCGCAGTGGTCGCATCATCAATATCAGCTCTGTGATCGGTTTAATGGGCAACGCCGGCCAGACAAATTACGCCGCGAGTAAGGCAGGCTTGATTGGCCTAACCAAATCGCTCGCGCGTGAACTGGCCAGCCGCAATATCACAGTCAATGCAGTGGCGCCGGGATTTGTTATGACCGACATGACTGTCGGGCTATCGGATCAAGTGAAGGACACGATTCACAGCAAGATCCCACTCGGCAGGACCGGTACGCCGGAGGAGATTGCCGCTGCGGTGGCATTCCTCGCATCGCCAGAAGCCGCTTATATTACGGGTCAGGTGCTGTGCGTCGATGGCGGCGTCGTAATGTGACGGAACCGTCCTCGTACTTGTCGTCTAGAGTCATGCGACCGAGGACGAGAACGAGCACGAGTCAACAAAGCGCATCACGCGCGTTGCACGATCGTCACCCGCCCTTCAGCTATGAGAACGGTGGCGGCTGACACAACAAACTCGTAAATCGTATTCGCGTCTTCGCCATAAAGACGCGTCGCCAAAATCCGAAGCGGCAAATGAATGTAATCTAGTCGTGTTACGCATAAGCGTCCGTCCCGCAATGCAGCCAGGTATCCGGGTGGCGCGGTCGTACCTGCAGCGCGCGCCCGCAAACCGCCGTGAACAGCCGCCGCTTGCGCACCATATTCGAAGGCGTGTACGGCGGATAAACGCCCCTGACGGCGCAACGGGTTTGCCGGATCACGATGCGTATTACTGACGCACGCGATCGATCGATCGTCCCAGCGCACGACTTCATCCACCAGGCACATCAGATCGGAGTGGGGGATCAGCGCGCGAATTTCCGCTTTATTGATTGCCATGGGTCAAAGTGATCGAAACTGGAAAGAGAGTCATTCCGAGCGAAGTCGAGGAACCCCGCAGCATTACCTTACGTAACGCCGCGGGATCCTTCGACTCGGCTGCGCTCCGCTCAGGATGACTCTAACTGCTTTTATCGCCTCAGCGTCGCAAATGTTAATCCCAAAACGAATAAAAGTTGAACCAGTTGTAAGGCGCGAGCCGGGCATAATGTTCCAGACGCGTGACATAGCGCTGCACCCACGCCTGAATCTCCTCGGCGCGATGCTCGCGATTCAAAACGATCTCGTCGGCGAAATGTTCGAAGTAAATGTCATAGCGATTGCCGCCCCGGTACAGGCCGAAGAACAAAATGACCGGACAATGCATCATGGCCCCAAGCAAAATTGGACCGGCCGGCAACGTGGCAGGCGCGCCAAGGAAGTCGCAGCGCGTTGTCTTGTCGGCGCCGAAAACGCGATCGCCTAACATCCCGACAAAGCCGCCTGCATCCAGGCTCTCCCTGGCCCTTATCAATGTATCCGATCGGTCAGGTGCGATCACCGTGTCGGCAATCGTGGGATTTAGTCCATCGAAGAACCTGCTGATATTCTGGTTGTGCGCTGTATTCATTAGCACCTTGAGCGAAAACCCTCCGTGCTTTAGTCCAAGCGCCCGTAACACCTCGAAGCTGCCCAGGTGAGACCCTAACAAGATGCAGCCCTTGCCGTTTTCAGTTTGGCGCTGCAACACTTCTTTCCCGTGGATTGTGACGCAAAACCGGTCGAATTCACCACGCAGCAAATAAACGCGGTCCAGAATCGTAGTGGCAAAGTAATAAAAATGGCGCAAAACGTGCCACCAGTGGGCTGAACTGCCGCGCGCCCGTTTCAGGAATTCGTAAGACGCTCGTCGCGCTGTATGTGCCGTGATCAGGAAGTAAATTGTGATCGGAAATAACAACAGCATCGCTAGCGGACGACCGACCCGCTCCGCGATCCAGGCGATCACTCCCAGTGAAGCCGGTGTGCCGCGCTCCGGCACACTCACCCAGCGATCTGCTGCCGAACGCTTGCGGCTGACAATTTCCGAAATCATCTTGCGGTTGTCGTTTTTTGTCCGCAAATGGCCCCGGTGAAAAAATGCGGGTAGAACTCGCGAATTCGTTCGACATCCGGTGCAATCTCCGTGCGCGGAAAGCCGGCGCGCGAAAAAGCGCGACGCCACTGTGCGGCAGTCAGAAAGCCGGGGTTTGGACGAATTTCCGGATCTGTTTTCACATTGGTGAAACTATCTAGAATTTGAAACATGAGTTCGGGATACATCGGTTGGTTAGCGTAGGGCCGCACGCATTCCCCAATGACGAGCCAACCACCCGCAGCAAGCGACGAGCGCGCTTCGTTCAAGCTAGACAGGAGATTCTTCGAGATATGCATGACGTTCACAGCGTATACGAGATCGAATTCTCCCGGGGCAATCCCTTGCTCGCTCCACGGCAAATCGAGATCGACTGCCGTCCATTCCAGCGGGAGGTTCGGGTGTTGAGCCGCTAATTTGCGTTGATTGCAGCGTCGAAAATACGCGTTTGGCTCGGTAACGACGTAGCGTTCAAGTCGGGACAAAAGCCCTCGTTCACTAAGTAGCTTTAGCAAAATCTCTGTGGCGCTCCCGGTGCCCGCACCGATTTCAAGAACTCGCAAGATCGGTTGGGCGGAAAGACGATCCGTGGCGGCAGCGGCAGCTATCCAGTTGTTTACCGCATAGGTCAGATTGTCGTTGTGAAAATAGTTGAGCCAAAGCGGGACGCCTTGAGCTCCGAGCAGATTTTGATCGCCGCTTTTTTCGCCGGTCGCAACAATCTCATAAAGACTTGCGGCGTGGTCTAACAAATCCAGGGTCGCCGTGTTCCCGGGATCAATGTTGAGCGCGAGAGCGCGCAAGTATCCGAGATCAGGTTGCCATGGCGTCTTCCGCAAGCGATAGGATCGGGTCCCCCTGTCACTTTGCACTTCGAAGCAGCCGGTTTCTACAAGGCGCGTTAGGATCCATTGTAAGGGAAGGCTGAATCGCGGCTGGAAACCGAGAACACTGCAAAGCTCATCAGCTGATCGCCACGCGCCAAGTTGTTCCACCAGGTTCAACCGGCCTAACAAGTCGACAGCCAGTTCAATGCTGTAGCGTTCCATCAGTTCGATGCTCTGATACAAGCGCTCGCTGAATATCGCTGGCGGAAATTCCTTGAGACATTCGGCGAGCCGCGGGTCGCTCCGCCCGGTTTCAAATTTTGGGGCGTCAAGCAACGGCGCGTTCACGGTTGTAGAATCCGTCTGTGGTTGATCACGCAAAAGTGCCGCAGGCACGAAATGTTTCGAGCTTCCCGTAAGGGCGACATGTCGGCCCATGAATCAGATGCTGCTCCTACAGAGCTTGTAATTCTCCTGTCCAACGTTTGGGCTATAAACCTTGCGTACCTACGGTGCTCTCGCATTGTGGGGACTTGTCTTTTCACGAAGTCATTTTGCTCCCCAAGCGACTTCAAGTCGACCTTCGACTATTACGCGGTCTCCCGCGCGACAGCAAAAATTGATCTCCGCAGCGCGCTCATTTCTCGCAGAGAGAGAAATTGTGAAGGCCTGTTCCGGCTGGAGTGGCGCAAGGAATTTGACCAGTCGTATGCCGGTGAGTTCCGAGTCCTGACGCCATTCAATCAGCGCTGCAAGGACTTCGTCGAGGATTACAACCCCGGGTACGAGGGGCGCGCCGGGAAAATGCCCCGGCAAACTTGGGTGATTAGCGCGGACTATACGGATAGCTTCAAAGGTCATCCCCGAAATGTGTCGTCTGCATCGGATCAGGTGACCGAGCGCTCTGCTTGCTGCCGCACACCGCTTGGCAAAGCTAAACTAAACCGCTGGCAGTATGTCGCGAACACACTGAGCACTTCTCCGGCGTCGGAACCAAACTGCGATAGATCGTATCGGTGCTTTGCCGATTGTCTCTTGGCTTGGCTGGCAACGAGAGCGCGCATGCGTCGCTCTGCTTCGTGCGACAGCGACCAGCCGAAATATTCGTAGATCCGCCGAACTGCGCGAATGGGTTCGCGACGAATCTCGTCATATTGAATGTCGCAGATGCGATTGTTTGCCAGACGATCGCGTTCACGCAAAAATTTATCCATCGTTTTGGACCAGTAATCGATCGCCTCGCGGCCCACGATGACCGGATCGACCGCGTCGCTAAACGCGCTGCGTAGAATTGTCACCAGACTCGATACAGACGCCATCGCATCAACGGGCGTTCGATGGGTCTGCACGAACAGCGCATCCGGATAAGCGGACAGTAACGCTGGCATGGCAAACATGTGAGTAGGCGCTTTCAGGATCCACCGGCGAGCGCCTCGGCGAAACTGCAGATGTTGAAGAAAACGACGGTGATATTCATATGCCGGCCGCAAATCCTGCCGAAAAAACCAGGCGCGATATGACGGAACATAATACATCGCATCGAACTGATCGCTCAAGAATGTGGGCGTCATAAGGCTGACGCACTCCTGCGGGATTTCTGCACCGACCGTGTGCACGTAGCGGAACGTGGGTGCCACCCAGTTAAAGAAGTTACAACCTTGCCTCGCGCGCTGAATCCGGCGCTTCTCATCGTAGCGAGTGGGCGGAGATGGGGACCTCACTTCCCACATCAGAGGAGATCGATGTTCCGGGTCAGCTCCGAGCAGCCGATGCAATACGCTGGTGCCGCTGCGGGGCAATCCTACAATAAAGAGGGGTTCGCGGATTTCCTGGCGCGTGATATCTGGGTAGAACTCTCGGTCGCGTTCCATCTGAAGACGCGCGCACAAAGTCTCTACAACGTCGGTCTTGAGAGCAATTTTTCCGATCAGGTTGAGGCGTGCCTCGTCCTGGCATGAGTCGAGCAGGCGCGACAGCGCCTCAAAGAACTCGCCTTGGCCAAAATCAACCAGGCCGCAGCGTCGCTTTGCGGTCTCGACCAATTCCGTCGCAAACATTCGAGTCGATGGAATCCGCGTTTTCTCCAGCAGTGCTCCAAATCCATTGAAAAGCCGAACAGGCAGCAACGGACGCATTTGCTGTAAGGTCGTGGCGGAGCTGTTCATTGCGGTTAAGGCATTTCAAGTACCTGCAATCGTAATTGACCGCTATAGGACTTAAGTGCCATGGAAATGAGACCAACGCCGGTAAGTCAAGCAGCGAATGCCGGCAAGCATTTGGTTGCGCACGTGGTGTAATCGTTTCATCGTGTTCGCATGCAAACGGAAAAAGCTACGTTCGGTGCGGGTTGTTTCTGGGGAGTGGAAGAAGCATTCCGCAACGTAAAAGGCGTCTTGTCTACCAGCGTCGGGTATGCGGGAGGAACACACGAGAATCCGACGTATCAGGATGTTTGCACCGACAAGACCGGACACGCCGAGGTGGTGCAAGTGGAATTCGATCCGGCACAGGTCAGTTACGACCAACTTCTGGATGTTTTCTGGTCGAACCACAACCCGACAACGCTGAACCGCCAGGGCCCTGATGTTGGCACGCAGTATCGGTCGGTAATTTTTTATCAATCCCCTGAGCAACAGGCGGCAGCCATCGCTTCAAAAGAAAAATTCGAAAAGAGCGGCCGGTTCACTCGACCAATCGTGACGCAGATCGAACCCGCTTCAGCGTTCTGGCGCGCTGAAGAATATCATCAGCACTACCTGCAGAAACGCGGCCAGGCGCATTGCGCAGTTTGATGTTTGCAATTGCGCAAGCTGCTTGAGTCCGCCTCTCCCCTATCACAGGGGAGAGGACTGAGGTGAGGGGTGCGTGATGTGCCATAGCGTGCGATGATCAACCCTTCACCCTAGCCCTCTTCCTTGAAAAGGGAGAGGCGAATCGAAAACGTATGGAAACGCCCCCGCGAGTGCTCCGAAGCAAAAATTTCGTTGCGGACGCTGCCGCCTTCATCCTCGAGCAGGCGCGCAAAGCGATCGTCGAGCGCAGCGAATTTCGGATCGCGCTTTCAGGAGGAAACACGCCGACGCCGGTTTACGCCCGAATTGCGGGGGAGGGACATGATCTTCCGTGGGATCAGATTCTGTTCACGTTCGGAGATGAGCGATGCGTGCCGCCAGATGATGCGCAAAGCAACTTTAGAATGGCGCGAGAAAATCTCTTTGTTCCTGCTGCCGTTCCTGAAAAATCAATCATGCGTATGCGCGGCGAAATCGATCCGCAAATCGCAGCAAAGGAGTACGAAGACCAACTGGACGCCATCGCCATCGAGCATGGTGAGCGAATCTATCAACACGATTTGATTCTTCTCGGTCTTGGCGACGATGGCCATACTGCGTCGCTCTTTCCCGGGACGGCCGCGTTGGAAGAGATGTCGCGGCGCGTCGTCGCAAATTTTGTCCCCAAATTGAACGCGTGGCGATTGACATTCACTTTTCCGCTCATCGATCATGCGCGTCAGATTTTGTTTCTCGTCGGCGCGTCGAAAAGTCCCCAGCTGATCGAGCGTGTGCTCGCGGGCGACCGGCAGTTTCCCGCCGCGCGAGTGAGTCCGTCCGCGGGTGAAGTGACATGGATGATTGGCGAATAATCAATCAAAACGTTCAATTGACTCGTAATTATCTCCGCGCTGTCATCCCGAATCCCGCAACGCGGGATGAGGGATCTCGCATGTACGCGACCGGCACTGGCGTGGAATGAGCCGGTGCGAACTTCGGTCGTGAGATCCCTCGCGCCGCTCGGGATGACAGATTGCGTATACGCGTCGGCTGTGAGATTTCTCCAGACTCCATGAGTACGCCACGCACGATCATCGTTACAGGTTCTGCGGGATTGATTGGGTCGGAAAGCGTGCGGCGTTTCGTGAGAGACGGCGCGCAGGTGCTTGGGATCGACAACGACATGCGCGCAAAGTTCTTTGGCGCCGAAGCTTCCACGAAAAAAACGCGCGACGACTTGATCGCAAACCTTCGCGGTTACGAACATCATGATCTGGATATTCGCGACGCGGCTGCAGTAATGGATTTATTCAAACAGCATCGCGGCACGATTGAAGCCATCGTGCACACCGCATCGCAACCGTCACACGACTGGGCTGCGCGCGATCCGCAGACTGATTTTACGGTGAACGCCAACGGCACGCTGAACCTGCTCGAAGCCGCGCGAACGTTTTCTCCCGAGGCGCCATTCATTTTCACTTCGACGAACAAAGTCTATGGCGACACTCCGAACGGTTTGCCGCTGCGCGAACTCGAGAAACGCTGGGAAATTGAGCCGGGCCACGAATACGACTCCGGTATCTCGGAGACGATGAGTATCGATTACACCAAGCATTCGCTCTTCGGCGCGTCGAAAGTCGCGGCGGACATTCTCGTCCAGGAATACGGAAGGTATTTCGGGATGCCGACCGTTTCCTTTCGCGGCGGCTGTCTCACCGGCCCGGCGCACGCTGGCACCGAGCTGCATGGTTTTCTCTCTTACCTGATGATCTGTGCCGTGACCGGCCGACCCTACCGGGTTTTCGGCTACAAGGGAAAACAGGTTCGCGACAATATTCACAGCTTCGATTTGGTGGAAGCGTTTGCGGAATTCGTTCGAGCACCGCGCGCAGGCGAAGTTTACAATATCGGTGGCAGCCGGCACAGTAACTGTTCGATGCTCGAAGCCATCGAAATGTGCGAACAGATCAGCGGCAAAAAGTTAAACTGGAGCTACGAGGAAACGAATCGCATTGGCGACCACATCTGGTGGATCAGCGACGTGCGAAAGTTCCAGGCGCATTATCCAAACTGGAAATTTCGATACGGAATGCGCGATATTCTCGAAGAAATTTACGCTGCGGTTGCGCAAAACGTGTAATTCGAGAATCGAGATTCGTGAATCGCACGATTCACGATGTAACGATGTAACCGCCGCCCTAATATTCCTCGCCTTCGTCTTCTTTGGGCGGCACCACGCGATCCACGATCCCATAGGCATGCAGCATCACCGCAGCGAGATAGAAGAAGAAAAGGCCGAGTCCCCATCCGGCAGATGCGAAGGCAGCAAGGAAAACAAAAATGCCCACCGGGATCGCGCCAATCATCCAGAGAAGACCCGCGAGGATGTGTCCTTTATAGATGTGTCCCAGACCGGGAACGATACTGAACATTACTGCGACCATGTCGCTTGCTTTGCCTTCCGCGGTTTGTGTTGCGCCGCGCACCCAATCGCAGCGGTCGCAGCGTTCCGCGTCTTTCGGCAGAAGATGCCCGCAATACGGGCATGGCATTTTATCGCCGGTGGTCGCTTCCGGGCGGGCAGCGGGCGCATCCGTGTATTCCACCTTCATACTCAACGAAAGTCCCAAGTGACACCGAATTCGTCAAGCAAACAGAATTCAAGGAGACCACGAATTGCGTGGATTAGACGGATGAGAATGACGCATCAGCAATGAATGCTCGGTTGGGGAGGGCGGAGCTCTGCGACATCAAAGGAACGTCTGCGGGCTCGCAGGAGCTCGCCTCTCCAGTAAGGCAAGCTTTTTATATTCGCCACTACTCGCATCGCCGGGAAAACCAGGATCGCCCGCCACGGACGGATTCGCCGTGGCGAATGGTTGCGACGAAACTACGCCGGGCTATTCGTGGGGACGTGCGTCTTTTTCTTTTCTTGATGTTGTCCACACAGGCATTTGCCGATGGGCTCGATCCATATGCTTGGCTGATTCTCGCCGATTCTCCGGGCGCAGCGCGCGACGGTGTGCGCGTGACTTATCTCGGCACGAACGGTTACCAATTCGAATTCAAAGGACACGCCTTACTTGTCGATCCTTATTTCTCGCGCGTGGACCTTTTGAGCGTAGCACTTGGTTCGCGTATTCAGCCAGACGCCTCCCGCATCAACGACGGATTGCGTCACCTCGCGCAAGCGGATGTTCGGAGTTCCGCCTTCAGGCGGCGGGGCGTAGCGCGCGAGAGCCGCGTAAACGCGGAACTACAAACGTCGCCGAATACGGACGCGATTCTGGTAACGCACGGACACTTCGATCACCTCCTGGATGTTCCGGCTGTGATGGTAAACACACGGGCGCGTCTCATAGCATCGGCATCCAGTGTCGACCTTGTCAAACAGGCCGGCTCTTCATCCGGCGACGCAGTAAAACCTGGCGACGTGCGGCGAATCGGTCCATGGAAAATTCGCGTGTTACCCGCGACACACGATCGGTTGTTCGGCAAAGTGCCATTTGATCGGCCCCCTTCGCAGGCAGGTGTTCCGCAACACGCCGCCGATTGGATTTGCGGCGAGCCGCTAGCGTTTTTGATCGAAGTCAACGGCCAGCGCATTTACATTGACTCCGGAGGAACATCGACGCAGTTGCCACCTAACGAGCGCGTGGACCTTGCAATCCTCGGTATGGCATTGCCCGATTCGCGTGCACGACTTGTCGCAACGCTCGCGCATCTGCAGCCGCGATACATTTTACCGAGCCACCAGGACGATTTCTTCCGGCCGTTGAGCGCAGGATTTCAATTCGGACCACTGACCGATTTCCCTTTTGTGGAACGCGAGTGTGCGCAGCAGAATCGCAGTCGGTTAATCCTCCTGGATTATTTTCGGCCATGGACGCTGCCTAAAGGAGGAAGCTCCAAATCCCAAAACCCAAATCCCAACTAGCGAAGGCAGTAAGCTCCAAATTCCAAATCCCAAACAAACGGTCAAATCCCAATCCCCAAATGGAAGATAGTCCGAAGCCACGCGCGAATTTTGGCGTTTTGGCGCTTGAGATTTGCCTGGGATTTGGAGCTTGGGATTTGGGATTTCGGCTCGACGGCGATTGTGATTTTGTGTGACAAATTAAATGAAGGTCAAGCGACATTGATCTTGTGACCACCGAAGTTGAAAGAGGCGCACTTCGCGCACGTTATGGTCTTCTGCTTACCGCCCTCGGGCCCGTGGTCCCGCAGATTCTTGGGAGCGCATTCAACATCTGGTACAACGCGACGGTTATTGAGCCAATATTCACACCGGCTTTACGACAACGCTTCTTCGCCACGGTTGTCGTTTACAACGCTGTTGTTTATCCCATCGGGGTCTGTCTGTGGCTGAAACGAATCTTTTCGTTTCGGGGTTTGTTTCATCGGCTGGAGGCGAACCCCGGCGGTGATCCCGACGAGTCGGGACAACAGGAACTGACCCAGGCGCGTCGGCGCTTGATTCATTTGCCCTGGTTTGCAGCGGCGATTTGCGGCGTCGCCTGGTTCTTGTGCATACCCGTCTTTATCGGCGCGCTGGTTCAAGTGCAAAATCCGTTGGATCCGCGTTTGCTCTGGCATCTGCCGATTTCGTTCTGCGTCTCGGGTTTCATTGCGGTCACGCATTCATTCTTCCTGGTCGAGCTCGCCAGCCAATGGGGATTGTTTCCGGTTTTCTTTCGTGACGAACGCGCCGATCGCACGCCGAACATCTTCACACTATCACTGCGCGGCCGCGGAATCGTGTGGGCGGTATCGGCGTCAATCTGTCCGATCGCATCGCTTTTGTTGTTGGTCTTGGCGCCGCGATCACCGGCGACGAACGCTGCATGGCTCGCCGTTTTCGTCGGCGTGATCGGAATCGCGTTCGGAATTTTCACCGCGCTGATGATGAGCCGGCTCGTGGCGAAACCCATCGATCAACTGCGCAGCGCAGCCGACGCGGTTTCGCGTGGAAACCTCAGCGTCGATCTCTCTCGCGCGGGCGCCCGTCGTGCGGATGAGTTTGGCAGGTTGCTATGTGAATTCGATCAAATGGTTCGTGAGCTCAGGGACAAAGAGAAATTGCGTCAAACTTTCGGCCTGCACGTAGGCAGACGCGCAGCAGAACGAATCCTCGCGCGCGACCCGGGATTGAGCGGCGTCGAAGAAGAAATCACCATCATGTTCGTCGACATGCGTTCGTGGACGGCCCGCGCGAGCGCGTCGCCGCCTGCCGAAATTGTTGAAATCATGAATGACTTTTTCCGTGTTAGCGTGCGCGCGGTTGAAGAGGAACATCGCGGGATGGTCAACAAATATTTGGGCGACGGTTTCATGGCCATCTTCGGCGCTGGTAACTCCGGTTCGAATCATGCTGGCGATGCTGTGTCGTCCGGGTGCGAAATTTTGCGCGGGGTTAGCCAGTTAAACGAGGAACTTGCAGCGAAAGGCCGCGCGCCAATTCAAATTGGAATTGGCATTCATTCAGGCCCGGCGATTGTGGGCAGCGTCGGTTCTCCGCAAAGGCTCGAGTTCACCGCGATGGGCAACACAGTGAACATCGCCTCACGCATCCAAGGCCTGACGAAGACGGTCGGCAGACCCTTGCTCGTTACCAAAGCCGTGCGCGATCGAGCGGGTGATTCGTTCGCGTTCGAGGAGCTGCCGCCGCAAGAAGTCCGCGGGATCGAGGGGAGAGTAGTGATTTTCGGAGTAACGCTGCCTGCGGCAGTAAATCCCAATGAGTCTTGACCACGGATGACACGGATCATCACGGATGAAAGCATTGTTGTTCAGATATCCGTACTATCTGCGTCATCCGTGGTCTCATAACTTTTTGGAATTTCTAATTTGAGATTTGCTTGGGAATTGGGAATTGGGATTTGGAGCTTGAGATGTGATAACCAGTTATGGCCCCGCTTTCCGGCATTGTTAGATATACGGACCGCTTCTTGCGCATCCGCGACGTGGGCGATTGGGACAACGCGCTAAACGGTCTCCAGATTGAAAATTCAGGTCGCGTTACGCGCATCGGGGCGGCAGTGGACGTTTCGACGCGCGTTTTAACCGAGGCTGGCAAGAGAAACGTCGATTTCCTGATCGTGCATCACGGGCTGTTCTGGCCGGGCTTGCAGCCGGTGACACGCTCGCTGCACCGGCACCTTCAGCTCGCCTTTGAAACTGACATGGCCCTTTACAGCGCGCATCTCCCTCTCGATATCCATCCGAAAGTCGGCAACAACGCACAGCTCGTTGCCGCGCTTTTTGGAGTGCGGCGATCCCGCGAGGGCCGGACCGCTTTCAAAAGTTCACCACCGCGAATCCGTCCTGTGGCGGACGCGGACATGTCCGCGCACTCCAAATCGGCCGAGCTGTTCCTGGAAGAAAAAGGCCAGCCAGTCGGCTTGAAAATCCGTGCGTCGGTGTTGCGCAGCGAACTCGTTCGCAAATTACAAAAGACGCTAAACGCTCCGGTAAAAGTTTTCGGTTTCGGTCCGAAACAGACGCGCAACATTGGCATTGTTACCGGCGCCGCGGGCTCAGAAATTTATCGGGTCGCAGAGGAAAACATCGACACGTTTATCACTGGTGAAGCTCCGCATTGGGCTGCCGTTGCCGCCGAGGAGCTCGGCATGAACCTTCTACTGGGTGGACATTACGCGACGGAAGTCTTCGGCGTGAAAGCGCTCGCTGCGCATCTGTCGAAACGATTCCGTCTGCCCTGGGAATTTATCGATTGTCCAACGGGGTTGTGAGCCGCTCCAATGCTATAGCGTGCGCTGCCTGCCAAACCGTAGCCTTGTGCGTAGGTCTGGTCCCCAGCGCAGACCAATCCGCCGCCAAAAAATCCGCTGAGACAGCGGACACTACAACCACCGTCACTTTGCTACGACGCCGCTGTTGCCTGTCAGTATTCGCGCTAGTTCTTATCGCGATCGCGCCGGTCACGAATTTCGCTGCAGCCAAGCATCGCTCCGTCTCGCCGCAGTTAGCCGGCTACAAAGCCGCGCGAGTTCATTACGGCCCGCTGAACAAGATGATCATGCCGGCCCAAATCAATGGCCAGCCCGCGAATTTGCTGGTCGACACCGGCTCAAACGAAATCATTCTGGATACAGACGCGGCCGCAAGATTCGGCGTAGGGCCACCACCACGACGTCTTCGGTACATCGGGTTCACGGAAATTAATGGCCAAATGTTGCCTGTTGCTTTTATGCAAAGCCTTACTGCCGGAACCATGAATTTTGGCAGCAGCCCGGTCGTGCTGCGGAATTCGTCTCGTTCGGGCACCGGAAAAGGTCACGTCGATGGCGTTCTTGGGTTGGAAATGTTGTTCCGCTACAAAGCCGTGATCAATTCCCGAACGCGACTTGTTTTCTTCACAGTCGATCCGTCGCGTCGCATGAATCTCAGCGCTGCGGCTTCATCGGAAAAATTCACAAGGGTCCCTCTGCATCGCGAAGCCAGCGGCGCGTTGACGGTGCCATGCTCGATTCACGGGCAATCGGGCCGATTGCTCGTCGATACGGGCGCATTTGTTACAACTTTTCCCGACAACTTTCTTAAATCGCTCGGAATCTCCTCTGAACCAACGCGAGTATCGGCGTATTTCGCTACTGGAACGACACGGCAGGTCAGCGCTGCGCAAATCAACGACCTGAAGATCGGCGATTTCAAGGTGGCGCCGTCAAAATTCGGCGTCGCTGCGTTACCTCATTTCGCCTTGCGGCAAGGCGGCACGAGAATTAATGGCATTTTGGGGATGGACACGCTGTACAAATGCCGAGCGATCATTGATCTCGATGGCATGAATCTCTTTCTGAAATAAGCGAGGGATCGCGTCGCGGCAACCAGGGGAATTCAATGTTAGCTCACATATGTGAGCTAACATTGAAAAGCACAGCAGCGCGCTACCGCGATGCCGGAGGCGGACAGGATGCCCGTGTTTCCGGTTCATCACGCCGCGCATCAAATTCCAGCACTGTTGGTCTAAAAATGCGCCAGCCCGGCCCTAGAATGAATCCGCCCCCTGTAACCATTAACGGTATTAAGTACTTATTTTTCGGTACGCCGCGCTCTTGTAAGTACTTATGATTTAGGGGTAACCGCGGTGAACGGTCGTTCATAACCAACGTTTTCCGGGACTTGGCATGAATACTGATAACAGCAGTGGCATTGTTCCCCCCAGAACGCCCTTCATGCGTTCACTGCAAGCCCCTAATCCAACATTCGAAAAGCCCACAAAGGCTGGCACTAGCGTTCCCGGACAGTCCGTCGCAATCCGGATCCTGGTCTTGGAAGAACATCCGTTGCTTCGTCACGGGATCACCGATTTTCTGAATGCTCAGACGGACCTGCTGGTATGCGGTGAGGCCGGCAACATTCGCGATGCGCGTAATGAGATCGCGAAATCCAAGCCTCAGTTGCTGCTCACAGCTTTGCGCCTCGGCACCGGCGACAGTCTGGAATTTGTTAAGGCGCTCAGGGCTGAGAAACCCGGTTTGCTGATTCTTGTCTACTCTGCCTTTGAGGAAGCAATCTTCGCAGAGCGCGCCCTGCGCGCAGGCGCCGACGGTTACGTGATGAAAACAGCGCCAAAAGAAGAACTGCTCGCTGCGATTCGCGAAATTCTCAGCGGCAACATTTACGTCAGCCGCGACGTGGCCATGCGCGCATTCAAAAAATCGTTGGAATCGCGACCAGAACATCGGTCGGCGCCGTCTGCCATCGGCATTGAAAAGCTGTCCGATCGCGAGATGCACATCTTTCATTTGTTAGGCTCGGGGCTCGGCAACACACAAATCGCTCATTCACTTCATCTCAGTGTAAAAACCATTGAGAGCCATCGCGAAAATATTAAGCGCAAGCTCGACATGAGTTGCAGCCGCGATCTTGTCGCCTGCGCCAGGAAATACGTTGAAGGTGCTTTTTTGCCGTCGGCAAAAGGCTCGCTCGCCATCAGGGGCAAAAAGAAAGTCGTCCGCTTCCCCGCCGCGTGAGGGGAAGCCTGCCGAGCCGAAGCGGTGCGAGTGCAGTTGTTCGGAGTTCCGCCTTGAGGCGGGAAAATGAAATGACACGGCGAAACGGCGAGGTGGACGCGACGCCATCGTCGCGCCTGCTCCAACGTTTCAACCCTTCAACGCGCTTCGAATTTTCCCTGGAGCTTGGGCGTTGGGCGCTGAGGTGTTGAGCGTTGGACGTTGACATTTTCCAAGCGACGCAAGGAACCCGCTTCAATGCTATAACGCTTTAACACTTCAACGTTGCGACCACGCTGCCCCTAAGGAGTCCCTCCCTGACGAAAATCCTAAAGTGTTCACCGCTGTTCACACGATCCCCTAGGGGGATTGTAACTTGAAGATCAGGGAGTGTCCCCTACCTAAAGTCGCATATTTTCGCGAACTTCGCCGCGCCGTTGCCGGAGTAGAAGGTAGCAACGGCCATGCCCATGAGACTTGCGCCCACGACGATTAACGCTCCTTTGTCTAAACCATCTCTTTTCGACTTTCTCCCGAGGACACTAACGGGCACGCCGCAGGCGTTTCACAGAATGGAGCGACTAGGGTCGTTAGGTCACCCCGGCGCTGCAGCATAACAATTCTCCCAACCCAACCCCCTGTCCCCCCAGAACACACCCTTTACCGTCCAAACTAAGAATTCCCTTTAATTCCTGTTTTCCCAGACCCCCAGCATCTCCTCCAAAGAAAGCTTCCTCAAAATACAAACAACCACGAAAGCAAAAAAAACCGTCAGACAGTTTCTCGTCTTTCTCGGAGCCGGACGTTTCGATCTGAGGTAGCGCCAGGCACGGTTTTGCCCCGGGAGAAACCAGCGCCGGGAGGAGAAATCCTCCCGGCGTTTTTGGCTTTCTTCCAAAGATTCCCTCGATCCCATTTACACAGATTGGACCAAGAATTCTGGTTTGCCTCTCCTGAAAAAATCTGCGCTAATCTGCGGATTAACTATCTTCGTGACTTCCGTTGGCTCGGGTCGGAAAGACAGCGTCTGACGGGCTCGAAAGGAAGTGCACTTAGGACGTCGCACGCCACAACAGATGCCAATCCATCTGCCCAGCCATTCGCGAGAACGGCTGAATATTTATGCGACTGCGCTGCGGATTATTCGTGTTGTTTTACGAAATTCCCATTTGGGTCCACCTCAAATCGCGACGCTTTACCGCTCGCTTTAACGACCACCTCGTAATTCCACTTACCATCGGGATCGTCTTCCCTTAATACCTTCACGACCTGTCCGCCTGCCGCCTTTTCGTTGATGGTCTTTTGGACGGATTCGGGGAGCGACTTCAGGTCGACCTTTTCGCCCGGATGTTTTCCAGGTTCAGCGGCCACACCCAAAGTAAGCCCAATGCCGATTGTTATCGCCAGGACTGCTTTCGTCGTTTTCATAGTAATTGTAACAGTACTGCCCCATTAAAAAGCCGTCCAAAGATTTAGTATTACATTGTTGTCATTGAGGAACCGCATAAGATTTTAAAACGCGTGAAACGAACGCAGTTTTTCTGAACAAAAATTCTGCTTGCCAAACATTACAAATTTGTAATGATTGTGTATTCCTCCAAGGAGGCTAAGGCCGCGGTTAAGTTGCCGCGGCTGCAATGGAGTGGATGAAGTGGATAGGCCGCAGCCTGGTGGAGCGGGCTGCGGCCACTACTTTACCCGAACTGCGTAGACGCTCGGCTTAGCGGGTACTAAATCGCCGCCCAACTCTCCGCCGTGATCGGGCATTCGCTGAAAGCGTAGTTGTTCTCCGCAATCCGATCCAACGATTCAACGATTTAACGCAGGCGAAGCCGTTCGAAAGAAAGTTTCGGCGAGGGCGCCGAAACCAGCACGCGAGGGGCGCCCGCACACGGGCGGGTAAACTGTGCGCTCCCCAGATCCGTCTCATCCTGCCCGCAGTGCTTCGCCCAGCGATGCAGGCGGGCGTGCAATCCGTGGTTTCTCGAATGTATTAGTGTCGATTCGTGTCCATTCGTGGTTAAGATCCGCCGATGGCTGCGGCTGACGACCGGCGAATGAGCACCCGTGCGACGGGTGTAGTCGGCATCGCCATTCTGTCGAGCCGCGTGCTCGGGCTTGTGCGCGAGATGGTGTTTGCAGGACTGTTCGGCGCCGGCAGAAATCTCGACGCGTTCCTAATGGCGTTTCGGTTGCCGAATCTGTTGCGCGATCTCTTCGCCGAGGGCGCGCTTTCCACGGCGTTCATCACCACCTTCTCGAAAAAGATCGCGGTCGAAGGCGATCAATCGGCGTGGCGCCTGGCGAACAAGGTCGCAACGCTCACGGCCGTGTTCATGAGCGCGATCACATTGCTCGGCATCGTGTTCGCGCCGCAACTGGTGGATCTGTTGACCTGGGGCAGTTGGTCGCCGGACAAAACCGAGCTCACAATTTTGCTTACCCGGATCATGTGGCCGTTCATGCTGATGGTCTCGCTCGCCGCGCTGGTGATGGGAATGCTGAACGCAAAATATGTGTTCGGTCCGCCGGCGATGGCGTCGAGTTATTTCAATCTCGGCTCGATCATTGCCGGCGTGGCGATTGGTTACTGGATCGATCCACATTTTGGCGCGCGTTCGCTTGTGGGTTTGGCCATCGGCACGCTGATCGGTGGCGCGTGGCAATTGATCGGACAATTTCCGTCCCTATGGAAAGTTGGCTACAGGTTTCACCCCGATTTCCACTGGCGCGACGAAGGCGTGCGCACGGTGCTGACTTTGATGGGACCAGCGGTCATTGCTGCGAGCGCGGTGCAGGTGAACGTGCTCATCAACAGCGGATTTGCGGCGAGTCTCGGCAATGGCCCGGTGAGCTGGCTCAACATTGCGTTTCGTCTGATGCAATTGCCGCTGGGAATCTTCGGTGTCGCCATCGGCACCGTGACATTGCCGCTGGTATCGAAGAGCGCCGCGCTGGGGAACACGGCCGAGTTTCGCGCAATTCTCGCGCGCGGGATGCGGCTGGCCTTTGTGTTGACGGTTCCGTCGGCCATCGGACTGGCGATGCTGGCTTCGCCGATCATTAGCGTGATTTATCAGCACGGACGTTTCACGGCCGAAATGACGCGGCAAACTGCGGGCGCGTTGCAATACTACGCCATTGGTCTCGTGGCGTATGCGGCGTTGAAAGTGTTGACGCCGGCGTTTTACGCCATCGGCAAACGCAACACACCAATGGTAGTGAGCTTTCTCGCGATCGGCGCGAACTTGTTTCTCAACTGGTTGTTCACGTTCCGGCTTGGATGGGGACATCGCGGCCTTGCGTTTTCAACGGGCCTCGTTGCCACGATCAACTTTCTTTTGCTCTACACGCTGATGCGCCGGCACACGCGGCGGCTGGAAACGACGCAAATGCTAATCGCGCTTTTAAAAATTTGTGTTGCTGGCGCGTTGCTGGCGTTGATCTGTTGGGCGGCAAATTACATCTGGCTGGACGCGTGGTCGGGCATGCGGTTCTTCGAAAAGTTGGCGATACTCCTTGCAACAATTGCAGTTGCCGGAGCCGGATTTTTCGGCGCGGCGTTTCTGCTGCGCGTCAGTGAAGTGCAAGACATCATTGACGTTTTCCGTAGAAAGGTGCGCCGGTTGTAGCGTGCGCTGTCCTCAGCGCAGTTAGTTTGGACTGATCGCGTGAAGATCCGCAGGAACAGCGGACACTATAAGAAACGCCCAACGCCCAACGTCCAAGGCCCAAGTCCGAAAATCTTCGCGAGCAGGCAGTCCACGCTCAACTCCTCTGAATTCGATGTTGGGCGTTGAGCGTTGGACGTTGAAATTCTTTACCCCATCGCCTGGTCGAGATCCTCGATCAGGTCGTCGGCATTTTCGAGACCGATGGACACGCGCAACAAGCCTTCGGGCGAAGTTGTGCCCGGGCCTTCGATGGATGCGCGGTGCTCGATTAAACTTTCCACGCCGCCGAGGCTCGTCGCACGAATGAAAATTTTCGTTTTCGCTGCGATCGACATGGCCGCGTCGTAACCGCCTTTCGCTTCAAACGACAGCATGCCGCCGAACATGGACATCTGTCCGGCGGCGATCTTATGTGCCGGGTGTGAGGGCAACCCGGGATAATGCGCGCGCTCCACTTTTGGATGGTGCGCCAGGAATTCCGCGACTTTCATAGCGTTCTCCGAGTGGGCGCGCATGCGCCAGGGCAATGTGCGCATCCCGCGCAGGATCAGCCAGCAATCGAAAGGCGAGGGGACCGCGCCGCCCTCGTATTGGATGCTCCGGATCCGCTGAAAAAATTCATTGTCTTTCTTCGCGACCACAATTCCGCCAAGAACATCACAATGGCCGCCAAAATATTTTGTCGTGGAATGCAGGACTAAATCGACACCCAGCTCCAACGGCCGTTGCAGGATAGGCGCCCACGTATTGTCGCAAACGAGAATCACCCCTGCGTCGTGCACGGCCTCAGCGAGCGCGGCGAGATCGACTACCTTCAGCAACGGATTGGAAGGCGTTTCAGACCAGGCCAGTTTTGTATTTGGCCGCAGCGCTTTTTTAACCGCGGCAATATCGTTCATGTCCACGAAATCAACAGCGAGTTTCCAGCGCACAAAAATTTCGCGGATCAATCGTGCCGTGCCGTAGTACGCGTCGATGTGCGCGAGAACGTGATCGCCGGGAGATAACGCCTGCAAAATAGACATGGTCGCCCCCATTCCAGAGGCAAATGCCGCGGCCGCTTCGCCGCCTTCGAGCATGCTCACTCCACGCTCAAGCGTTTTCCGATTCGGATTGTCGTTACGCGAGTACATGTACCCGCGCGAGTACGTGCCCTCGATGTCGCGCTCAAATGTGGTGGAGAGATAGATCGGAGCGGCCACAGCTCCAGTTGCGGGATCCACCTCGTGTCCGGCGTGAACGGCTATAGTTTCGATTTTCATTTGCGCTGCATTGAACCACGAATGGACACAAATGGACACAAATTCACAAGACAAACCACTCTGTGTCTGATTAAGACTTCGATCGGCTGTGTGTCTGTGAACTCATTGTTTGAACAGACTGTTCCTTTATTCGTGTCTATTCGTGTAAATTCGTGGTTAGTGCCATGGACTCCGCACTCCAAAGTTTCGCAGTTGACGACGCCACGTGCGCAGCGCAAATAGCAGCTTTCCCATGGACACCCAGAGTTGCGCTGAGGCATCGATGCATACGATTTATGACGACGAAGTTTTTCAGATGGCTTGCGAGCAATTTCGCGTCATCGCCGATTATCTGAATATCGACCAGAGCGACCGCGAATGGGCGACGTATCCCAAGCGGGCCATCGCGGTGACATTGCCGGTGCACATGGACGACGGGAGCACCCAAGCGTTTCAGGGTTACCGCGTTCAACATCACATCGCGCTCGGCCCGACCAAGGGCGGCACGCGTTTCGCGCCTTCGCTTTCCATGGGCGAAACGGCGGCGCTGGCGATGTGGATGAGCTGGAAATGTGCGCTGGCGCAGTTGCCTTACGGTGGCGCGAAAGGGGGCGTGGCGGTCGATCCGAACAAATTATCTCGTAAGGAGCTCGAAGCGGTCTCGCGCCGTTACATGCAGGAAATGATTCCATTCGTGGGTCCGCACACCGACATCATGGGCCCGGACATGGGCACCAACGAACAGATCATGGCGTGGTTCATGGACACCTACTCCGTCTACATGGGTTACGCAGTGAACGAAATCGTCACTGGCAAACCGGTCGCTATCGGCGGAACGGAGGGCCGACGTGAAGCCACCGGACGCGGCGTCGTGTATCTCGTTGAGCGCGCGATGAACATGCTGAAGATGGATCCCGAAAAATGCACCGCGATCGTGCAAGGGTTCGGCAACGTCGGTTCGGTCGCGGCTCTGTCGCTGGCCTATAAAAGCGGAGTCAAAGTCGTCGGAATCAGCGATCACACCGCTGCGATTTACAATCCGAAGGGGATCGACGTTAAATCAGCCGAGCAACACATGATCAAGAAAGGAAACCTGCGCGCGTTTGCCCAGGATGATCATGTAAATCCAAACGAGTTTCTCACCCTGCCGTGCGATATCCTTGCTCCGTGCGCGGTCGATCGCGTGATTACCGGTAAAAATGCCGGCAAACTCAAATGCCGCATCCTTGCCGAAGGCGCTAACGGCCCGACCACACCTGATGCAGATCTGGTTCTCGACCAACGCTGGGACGAGGTCTTCGTGATTCCGGATATTCTCTGTAATGCCGGTGGCGTCATCGTTTCGTACTTTGAATGGGTCCAGGGGCTGCAGGCGTTTCTGTGGTCGGAGTCAGAAGTGACAGACAAACTTTTCCGCATCCTCGAGCATTCCTTTGCGCAGGTAATCAGACGCGCGAAGGACCACAGGGTGTCGCATCGGACAGCGGCGATGGCGACCGGCGTTGAACGCGTCATCAAGGCCAAGCAAGTGCGCGGCTTGTTCCCATGACGTGCGCGAAATTTCATAGGTAGGGGCGATTGACCTCAATCGCCTGCTGCCACCCCGCGCGATTACGCACAGGAAAGGCGGTTCGGTGAACCGCCGCTACCAACTCATGAAGTTTTCGCACACAGAGGAAACCCGTGACGGCCGGCAACTGGATGTTCTTACTGACGAAGAGAACGGGCTTCGCATCGTCGTCTCTCGTCTCGGTGCGGAACTGATCAGCCTGGCGCGAATAAATGAAGCCGGGAACTGGATCGGTTTCCTTTATCGTGACAACGATCTATCAGTGCCTGATCAGGGCTGGGCAAATCACGCCACGGTCATGGGTTATTATCTTCATCGGCTGAAGAATGGCCGAAGTCTTTATCGCGGACACGAGATCAAAGGTGGTAACCACGGATTTCTCCGCTCGAAAACATGGCATCTCATCGGATCTTCCACTGAGGGGAGCGGCGCTTCGCTAAAATACCAGATTACTCCCGACGATTTTTCGCCAACCGAATATCCGCTGAAGGTGAGTGTGGATCTCACTTATAAGATTGATGCTAACGGTATAGGCGTGCTCTTCGAGTTTCAGAACCATGAACCGGAATTGACAGCGCACCTATCGTTCGGATTGCATCCAGGCTTTGGTGCGATTTCGTTCGAAAGCTTTCATTTGCAGATGCCGCGCGGATTGTACCGGCGATGTTTTTCTCCGGGTAATTTTCTGTCGGGCGAAACGCGCGACATAGAATTTCGGGGTGGGGAAATGCCATTCTCAAAAAATGAATTGCCCGGTTCGATCATTCTTGAATTGGTGGACGTTCCGCGGCGGCAATTTTCGTTCGTGGATCCTGAGAGTGGACGCTGGGTGATAATGAATCTGACCGGTGTTCCTTACATCACTTTGTGGTCGGATGGCGACCCGTTTCTCTGTGTCGAGCCATGCTGGGGTTTGACCGACGATCACGATCAGCGCCCGTTCGAGAAGAAACGAGGAATTCAAACCATTCGGCCCGGCGGCGAATTGCGCGCCTCGTTCAGCATGACGCCGCAATTTGCGTCGTGCGATTAGCTGGAGGGGGCCCGTTGTATGGCGTCCGCCGCGGCGGACGCCGTCACATTGGCGTTTCACAGAATGGAGCCGGCGGGAGCCGAGCGACATGGACGGGCAGGTCATGCGACCGAGTGAGCGGGAGCGAGCGAGTCAAACGCCCAGTGATGCCGCTGCATCCGCAATCAGAGCACAAAAGGAATGATGCGTTTGGCTCGTCGCCGATAATCCGCATACCGCTCGGGGAATTGTAGCAGCATCAGTTTTTCCTCGTCGCGAAGTTTAATCCAGAAACTCCCAAACATCAGAAGTGTGCCCACAAACCCGGACAAGTGTCCTTGCGCGAGCGCGGTGGCAAAGAACATGGTGAGTATTCCGGTGTAGATTGGATGGCGCACGAATCGGTACGGCCCGCGCTCCACCAGTTCGTGTCCTTCTTTTAGTGTCACCACACCGCTCCAGTTCCGCCCGAGAGTAACTCTGGCCCAAAGCGCGAAGACCAAACCGATGACGCACAAGACTGCAGCTGTCCAGGCGGTCGTCGCTACATGGGGAACAATGCGTAGATTGAGTGGATACGGGAATCGCGGTCCATAAAGGAGCAGGAAGTAAGCGATCACCAGCCACACCCAATAGCGCAGCCGTTGCGCCCGGCTTTCACGATACACCACCCGCTTGGTCGATAACGCAGCCAGCACCCAGACCGTAATAAAGACAAGCCAGCAACCACTGATGATATCGCGGACTAACGAATAGGTCTGCATGCCATCGCTACTGGATTGCGTCACTCATGGTAGTACTCAAAAAGGGTCCAATTGGAAGGCTCGGGCTTTCTCCGCCTCTCCCCTTGTTGAAGGGGAGAGGATTGAGTTGAGGGGTTTCGATCGTTCCAAGGGTCAAAGCCTCCAAACCCTCACCCTGCCCTCTCCTTAGGAAGGGAGAGGCGAATCGAACTCAACTTAGAGTCAAGGACCGTCGGCGCCCCGCGCGAGTTTACCTGAAGATCTTCGTGTCCACTTGTCCGCCGTAGCCTCCGTTCTCCGTATTACTACGAAGGATGAATTGGCGAAGGCGGATTCGTGGTTGAATATCCCCGTCATGGGTGTTTCCGCTGCGCTTCGGGCTTTTCTCGACCAGGCAATTGATTACGCGGGAATGTTTCCGCCTTGCGCCCTCGCGCTCGAAGCCGCCTTGCGGAACCAGGCGACCTATGTGCGTTCGCCAGAAGCGTGGATGCTGAACGGATTCGTTCTGTCGGTCGAACAATTCGATACGACCAGGCGATTTCTCTCAGAGTTTGATCCTCAGCATCCGCTTCGCGTCGCAGCGCTCGGACCAAAAACCACAAGTGTGGATGCCTTTCTCGCCGCGCTCGCGAATGCGGCCACAGCGGTTCGTTCATTCTCGAGATACGACACCGATCTTGTTGTGATCAGTCATTTAGAAATGGTTCTACCAGACGATGTGAATCCTGCGACTCTCAAAAAAGCGAAATCGATTGTAGGAGAGCTGCCGGTATTTTGGGAAGCGCCGCCGGAGAGAGCAGAACAAACAATTGCATTGATTGCCAAACACAACTCCGACGACGACATGGCAGCCTTCGGTTACAAATTGCGAACCGGCGGAGTGACGGCTGATGCATTTCCAACTTCCGCGCAGATCGCACGCACACTGGTAACGGCGGCTACGCATCAGCTGCCGATCAAGTTTACGGCCGGGTTGCATCATCCAATCCGGCAATTTCGCGACGAAGTGAAAACGAAGATGCACGGATTTCTCAATGTGCTGGGAGCTGCAGTCCTTGCCACAGAGCATCAATGGGACGCCGATCAAGCCGTGATGATGCTTGAGGATGAAGATCCGCGCTTGTTTTCGTTTACCGACGATTTCTTCGCCTGGCGCGACTGGAAGATCGACACGCCCGACCTGCAATACCGTCGCAAGTTCGTGAGGTCTTTCGGCAGTTGCAGTTTCGATGAACCGCGCGACGATTTGCGCGCATTGGGTTTCCTGTAAGGTAGGGGCGGTTCACCTGAACCGCCCGGTCAGCGTAAACAGACAGATTTCGGGCGATTGAGGTCAATCGCCTCTACCATTTATGCCTCTAAAGTCATTCATCGAGATCGCGCCGGATTCGCATTTTCCGTTGGAGAATCTTCCATTCGGTGTTTTCCAACCAAAGCGGGGCAAACCGCGCGTGGGCGTTGCGATTGGAGATTTGATTATCGATCTCTCCGCGTTGGAAGAGCTCGGTCATTTTCAATCTTCGGAATTTCAGAAACAAAAGGTATTCTCTGAGGATTCGTTGAATTCATTTCTCAACCTGGGACGAAGCGCGTGGCGGAAAACGCGCGATACTCTTCAGCATCTTCTCTCGGCGGATACACCAGTACTGCGCGATGACATGCGGCTGCGGGAAAAAATATTTCACGCGCAAAAGGACGTGACGATGAAACTGCCGGCGCGCATCGGCAATTACACCGATTTCTATTCGTCCTATCATCACGCGCATAACGTCGGCACGATGTTGCGCGGTGCTGAGAACGCGTTGATGCCGAACTGGAAATGGTTGCCAGTCGCATATCACGGTCGCGCGAGTTCGGTCGTCGTCAGCGGGATGGATGTGCGCCGGCCGAGCGGCCAAACGAAAGCGCCGGATGCAACTGAGCCAACGTTCGGTCCGAGCAAAAGCTTCGACTACGAGTTGGAAATGGCGTTTCTCGTCGGGCCAGGAAACTCGCTAGGCGAACCGGTGCCCATCGATAGCGCCACCGATCACATTTTCGGACTGGTTCTGATGAACGACTGGAGCGCGCGCGACATTCAGGCCTGGGAATATCAGCCGCTGGGTCCGTTCCTGGCGAAGAACTTCGCGACGAGCATTTCGCCATGGGTCGTGACGCTCGAAGCGCTCGAACCATTCAGGAAACCGCTCCCGCCACAGGATCCCGAGCCACTCCCGTATTTGCGAGCAAAGAACGATTTCACATTCGACATCGAGCTCCAAGCGCAGCTGCAAACGTCATCGATGAACGCGCCGCAGGTCATCACGCGCACGAATTCCCAAAATCTTTACTGGAGCATTTCGCAGCAGCTTGCCCATCACACGGTCAACGGCTGCAACCTGGAGCCGGGCGATTTACTCGCAAGCGGCACCATCAGTGGGCCAACTGAAGAATCGCGCGGCTGCATGCTGGAGTTGACCTGGCGCGGCGCGAATCCGCTCAAACTGCCAAACGGCGAAACACGCAAATGGCTCGAAGATGGAGATCGCCTAACGATCAGCGGCTGGTGCCAGGGCGATGGTTACCGCGTTGGTTTCGGAGAAGTCAGTGGGCTTATTTTGCCGGCGGTGTGAGTCGTACCCCGTTCGTCTCATTTACTCCCGGGCTTGACGGCCGGGATTTTGGCGAGATCGGGTGGGAGATCGTCCGCGGGAAAGTTTTGGACGTTCATTTCTACCAGACTAACGAACGGGCAGCCGAAGTCCGGTTTGGTTGCACCGCTTCGATCCACAATCACGCCGACTGCCGAGACGATGCCGCCATGCGCGTGGACGATGTCGATTGTCTCCTGTACGCGGCCGCCGCGGGTGACGACGTCTTCGACGACGACGAATTTCTCGTTGGGCGCAATTTGAAAACCGCGGCGCAAAACGAGTTTGCCTTGATCTTTCTCGACAAAAATGTGGCGTTTGCCTAACGACCGGCCGACTTCCTGGCCCACAATAATTCCGCCGAGGGCAGGGGAGATAACTGTGTCGCAGCTAAAGTTGCGCACTTTATCCGCAAGCCATCCACACACCTTTGCGGCAATCTCGGTGTGCTGAAGAAGAATAGCGCATTGGAAATACTCGCGGCTGTGCAAACCCGAGCGCAAAACGAAGTGGCCGTCCAGCAGCGCGCCGGCTTTGCGAAAAAGTGCAAGAAGATCCTCGCTCATCTGGGGAGCGCACGCGCCCTCGCGTGCCCGTTTCGGCGCCCTCGCCGAAACGCTTCAACGCTGGAACCGTACAAGAAGGTAAATGGTCGGAAAAAGCTCGCGATGGCGAGGGCGCTCTCGCCAGCACGCGAGGCGCGTGCGCTCCTCAGAAGCGGAATCTTACCCAGACGTATCATACGCGGTTTGGTCGGCATCCGCTGCGGCGGCAATTACCTCGATTTCTACGTTAGCTCCTCGCGGCAGCGCGGAAACCTGGACGGTGGAACGGGCTGGGGGATCGTTTTTGAAATACGAGCCGTATGTCTCGTTTACCGTCTGAAAGTCGCCGAGGTTCGTCAGGAAGATCGTAGTCTTCACGATGTGATCAAAAGTCAGCCCCTCGGTTCGTAAAAGGGCTGCGATATTATCCATTACTCGCCGGGTCTGCGTCGTGATGTCGCCGGAAACGATTTCGCCGGACTTCGGGTCGAGCGGAATTTGGCCGCTGCAAAACAGAAAGCGTCCACTGCGCATCCCTTGCGAATAAGGTCCGATCGCTGCCGGCGCTTCGCTGGTGAAAATGGGCTTCTTCATGTGGCCGATTGTAACTGGAAATTTAGCCGGCACAACGGATGGCAAAGACTTCGCTCATTTCGATTGAAATTGGCGATTCATCTTTCCTACAATGACTGGGAATCGGGGAGGGAAGATGCCGGATTGTCATGTCCCTCGCCGAAAGTCGATTCAACGGATCAATATCAATGTCGGATCGAAAGCTCGCCGCGGATAAGGTGTTATGGCAAATGCTGGGGCGTTGGAAACGCTCAAGCCCCGAATTAGATCGCATTCAATTTCTAAAGACCGTTCCGTTCTTTGACCGGCTTTCAAATCGACAGCTCAAGAGTGTGTCTGACATCATGTTTGAACGCACCTATGATACCGATGAATCAATTTTTGAGGAGGGCCAACCGGGAGCGGCACTCTTTCTGATTTTGCAAGGCAAAGTAGCGATAGAGATTTGCCGGGAGGCTGGCACAACGCGTTTGGCTGTCTTGGAAAACGGTGCCTTCTTCGGCGAAATGGCGCTGCTGGATGAAACGCCGCGTTCTGCCGATGCACGAGCCTTAGAGAGGACTGAGACGCTGGCTCTTTATCGGAACGATCTTAACGAGTTGGTTCAGCGGGATGCGAAAACTGCATGCCAAATTTACCGCTCTCTTGCTGGGATGATTGGCGATCGGCTTCGTTTGACTAACGAGTTGGTCCAGATAAAGACAGCTGCTGACGAAGTCGGATTAGAATGAGCAACGGTCAAGACTTTGAGCAAAAAGAGCGGGAGCGGAAAGTTCGGCGCAAAGTTTTTTATCTTACATTCGGGCTGCTGACTCTTCTTTTGGGAGGCTTCCTCATCTGGAAGCTAAGCATTCTGATTCTTCCGATAATAGTTGGCGGCCTGTTGGCCTTTGTATTCCGTCCGGTGAAAGAGCGCTTCAGGATCCGATGGTTGCCTCACGAGCTTCAGGTTCTGTGTTCTTTCGCGGCGATCGGTCTGGTCCTGTTTTTCGCATTTAATACCCTCCGCAAACATATTCCCGACGAAGAGCAGAAGCTCGAGTTCAAAGTCCGTCTGCAATACAAAGTCAATGAAAAATATCAGCAACTGGTGGCGAAAGCGCCCGAGGGAAAATCAAATACGGTCGGGCAGATAGTTGAAAAACAACTCGGACCGTTAATGGATAAGGTCAATCGGTTCCTCGAGCTGGGTTCGAAGGAACGCGATCTGTTCCTGAAATATGCCGCGGGATACAACGGCAAACCGCCAATTGATAAAAAATTCGTTGCTTACTTTTGGGCAAATCAAAAGACCGAGAAATATGTGGTCCCCGAAGAGACTCCGGCCGAGACCGCACCGCTGGCCGCTCCGGCTCAGGCTCCGCCGGGAGGCGAGGGCGCCAGCCTGGAGAATAAGTTATCAGCGTGGATGCTGGCACCGTTGATTTTCATTTTTCTCGGTTTCGATAACGGACAAATCCGCCGCTTTTTCATAAGCCTCGTTCCCAATCTTTACTTTGAGTTGTCGCTCACTGTCCT
>Ga0207697_10000217_pt1 | contig 30906 bp, 18 predicted proteins | sample KBSSwiS5withPhiX_FD_184293 | JGI IMG/M metagenome (GOLD analysis project Ga0207697, IMG submission 184293) | Switchgrass rhizosphere microbial communities from Kellogg Biological Station, Michigan, USA, with PhiX - S5 (SPAdes) (version 2) | ecosystem: Host-associated > Plants > Roots >... | reverse complement strand
GATCGCCCGCAACTTCGTGACGGTGCCGCTACTTGTGTCGGACGTCCAAATACTCGTCCCGTCAAAGGTGACATAAGATGGGGCAAACCCGACGGAAAAGTTGCCGAGAAGAGTGCCGTCGCTGGCGCGCAGTTTGGTGACGTTGTTGCTGCTGATATTTGCCGTCCAGATATTCGCACCGTCAAAGGCCAGTCCGGAAGGGCCGGCGCCTACCGGGAAACTTTGGATTGTTACCAGCGGGGCGAGTTGATCCGCGGTGGCCGCCAGGGACGAAAAGTCGCTGCCGACGCTGAGAAGGAAGGTGGAGAGGATGTAAACAAGTATAGCTCTGTGGGGCTTCATAATCGAGTCTCGTACCGGGATTGTCATCGGATGTCAATCCGATCTTTAGCTTGGCCGAGAAAGCATCTCGGCCCGCAGACTGTTCGTGCCGGAGTAACAGGCATGAGCGAAAATCACCGGCCGATACGTTTTCTGCTACCTTGAAGCCATCTAATCCATCTTATAAGTTGCATTGTCATCCTGAGCGTAGGCGAATGTGATTTCTGATACTGGCGCCCGAAAATGGTGCCATCCTGAGCAGAGCGAATGGACCTCTACTATTGGCGAATACGCAGCGCTGCGTATCAGAAAGAGTAAGAGATTCTCCTCCCGCGGTTGCGGGATTAGAATGACAGGGCTGCTTGCTGGAAATCGAGAGTGCGTCGGTCAGCGATTGTCGCTGTTTTCCTCGTTTCACTCTCCGAAGTTTGAACGTGCAGCCGCGATCACTCAGTTGATCTAACGAAAAAGTAAGGTGACCCGAACACGAATGAAGCGCGGCCAATCTCGCGCAGCGGCGACCGTTTTGGCTTGACGGCGGACACCTCTTTCTGTAGACGGCCCGCACACACACGTCGCTTGAATTATGATGCTCTTTAGAATGTTAAAGGTCACTGTTTTTACTGGTCTGCTATCGCTCGTCTTAGTTCCGCTTGGCTTTGGCCAATTGGCGCCCACAACGAGGGCCCCCCGAAATGAGCCGTTGGAAACAGAAGACAATCCGCCGGCGTTTCCTCGCGTCATGGAAACGTCGCCGCGAATGATCTCGCAGTTCGCTGCCTTCACCAGTATCCAGGTGAACGTCAACGCGAGTGGCCAGAATATCGTGGGCGACGCCGCGAATGAGTGCTCGATTTCCGTAGACCCGACAAATACCAGTAAGAAGACCGTTGCCTGGCGACAGTTCAATGACGTTAACTCCAACTTCCGGCAGGCCGGATGGAGTTACACGAGCAACGGCGGTACAACCTGGACCTTCCCCGGTGTTCTCGAACCCAACGTCTTCCGGAGCGACCCAGTGACTAACTCCGATGAGCTAGGTAACTTTTATTGGCTGAGCCTGCAAGGTGATCTTTGCGATGATCTATGGAGTTCGCTCAACGGCGGCCAAAACTGGACTTTGCTCTCGGGCGAGGAAGGCGCGCGCGGCGGCGACAAGCAATGGTTGACCATCGATAAGACCAACGGGCCCGGTCATGGATTCCAATACCAGTCAACCGATGGGATTAATTGCGACACCGGCGGCGTGATATTTCAACGTTCGACCAATGGCGGCGTGACCTGGCAAAATCCCGTTACTATTCCTAATGGGCCGGCCTACGGAACGCTCGACGTAGATAGTAATGGCAACGTGTTCGTTGGTGGTGAAGGCGGAAGCGCTTTCTTTTGCGAGCGCTCGAGCAATGCCCAGATCGCAGGTCAGACGCCAAGCTTTGACCAAAGCACATCAGTGAACATGGGTGGCTTCCTCGGGTTTGGCGGGATCAATCCAGACGGACTGGATGGAATGGTCTTCCTCGCGATCGATCATTCCAGCGGTTCGACGAAAGACAATATTTACATGCTTGGCAGCATAGTGCCAAACGGCCGCAGTACTACCGACGTGATGTTTGTGCGCAGTACCGACGGCGGCAGGACCTTTAGCGCCGCGAAGAAGGTCAATGATGATCCGGTTAACCCTAGCAAATGGCATTGGTTTGGGACAATTTCGGTAGCCCTTAATGGAAGGCTTGACGCCGTCTGGTATGACTCTCGAAACGCTGCAAATAATACCGATTCACAACTCTTCTACTCCTGGAGCACCGACACAGGTATTACCTGGGCGCCGAACGTGGCTGTGAGCGATTCGTTTAATCCGTCCGAAGGGTATCCGAATCAGAGCAAGATCGGCGATTACATCACGATGGTTTCGGATAATACCGGAGCCGATGTGGCATACTCGGCTACTTTTAACTTTAACCAGAGCCGCAATCAGCATGAAGAGGACGTCTACTATGTCCGGGTTTCTCCTTCCACCTCTACCCTCAACCTCGTTAGCGCGGCGTCACGCCTGACTCATCGTCAGGTGGGTACGTTCGATATAAGTATGCCGCTAAGCGGTGTGTCCGGGGTCGAATGTCGTAACGCTACCACTTACAACGCTGTCTTTACCTTCGACGCTCCAGTCACGTCGGGTGAGGTTGCAGTCGTGAGCGGCACAGCCACGGTAGGAGCTATTTCCTTCAATGGCAATAGCATGACCGCAAAACTGACCGGAGTTACGGCAGCTGAGGTTCTAACTCTCCGCGCGCAGAACATCAACGGCGACGGCCAACCGCACGGCGACGTCCAGTTTGGTTTCCTTGTCGGTGACGCAGACGCCAATCGCGTTGTTGGCAAATCCGATCAGACTCTGGTCCAGGGCCAAATAGGTCAGCCGGTGACGAGCGCCAATTTCCGTGAGGATATCACCACAGACGGCCGGATCAATAGCAAGGACGTCAATGGAGTGAAGGCCAACAAAGGTCACTCCATCCCGTGAGCTTGGAAAAGTAGCTGGTCTACGCGAACTCACTGAGCGATCCCCGCGCGAAGAGCTGCATTGCAGGTTGCCATCCCGAACGGCGGGGGAACCTCGCGATTGCAATGGCGAGCTGTCGTCGTTTCGTGCCTCCACAGGATCGCTGTAAGTCGCTCCATTCTTTTGCTTTACTTGCCCCGCACCAACCGACACGATCTCACCGTATGAAAATTAAATCCAAGATCCTGAACGCGACGATTGCTCTCCTGATATGCCTGCCATCGTTCCTACTGGCCAAAGAGCCAGAACATGCCGACACCAAGAAAGTCGCCTCCGCCGATGCCCTCGCGCTTTTGAAAGCCGGTAACCAGCGATTCACCGCGAGCAAGCTCGAGCATCCGCGTCAAACGGCCGCGCGCCGATCGGAAGTCGCTACCGGCCAGAACCCGTTCGCCATTGTCATCGGCTGTGCTGATTCGCGCACTTCTCCCGAGGTCGTCTTCGATCAAGGACTGGGCGATCTTTTTGTAGTTCGAGTTGCGGGCAACGTCCTGAATGACCAAATAATCGGGAGCATCGAGTACGCAGTCGAGCACTTTGGAACGCAACTCATCGTCGTGCTTGGGCATGAGCGCTGCGGCGCGGTCCAGGCTGCGAGAGAAACTATTGCCGCTAAGACGGAGGCCCCCGGGCATATCCAATCGCTCGTTAAGGCTCTTCAACCCGCCGTGGAAGCGACAACGGGCGCGGATGTGGAAGCGACGGCCAAGACCAATGAGATGAATATGGCACAGGCGTTGCGGGACTCTGCCCCTATCCTTAAGGAGAAGGTTACCGCCGGTGCGCTTATGGTTGTGCCCGCACACTATGACCTCGATACCGGCGCGGTTGAATTCCTGAACGACAAAAAATAACGGTTTCCTCAGCTTAACGAGGTTGCCGACATCCCGTTTGGGACATCGGCGGCGATCTCCACACTCGTTAGGCTATCTCAGTCGCGGCCCAGAATTTTCGGAATGCACTGGGCCAACTTCGATCCTGCACACTGCGGCGGGCGGCGGCGCTCATCTCTTTACGCAAAGCTTCGTCTTCCACGAGGCGGCGGATCGCCTGCGTGAAATCGGCCACATCGCGTCCTTTGGTGATGAGTCCGTTAACACCGTCCGTAACCAGTTCCCGCGGACCGCCGATATCCGAGACGATGACCGGAAGCCCGGCGGCTTGCGCTTCTATGATGACATTGCCGAATGTATCCGTCGTGCTCGGGAAAACGAAAATATCGGAAGAGGCGTAAGCCTTGGCCAGATCGGTGCCGGCGAGGTAACCTGTGTAACACGCGTCGGGTAACAGCTTGGCCAGCTCTTTCGAGAATGGCCCATGGCCAACGATTGATAACTGAACCGGCGCCTTTTCCTCGCGCAACTGGCGAAATGATTGCACAAGAACATCGAGGTCCTTCTCCTTCGAAATCCGCCCAACGAACAAAAGACGCACTCCACTACCATTACTACCGAATTGTTTCCAGAAATCAGGCTCGCTCCGGCCGGGAGTAAAGAGACGAGTGTCGAGTCCCCGCGGAAGAATTCTAATCTTGGTGGCGTCAAGTCCGCGCTCGATCCAGCTCTGACGATATTGCTCTGAGTTAACGAAGATGGTGTCGAGCTGGCCGTAGAACCAATGCATATATTTCCAAGCCAGGCTCTCGAGAAAACTGTCTTCCGTCAGGATGCGGATGTACTGCGGGAAATCGGTGTGATAAATGCCGCTCGTTTCGAGGTTGAGCATCTTACCAGCAAGCAGCGCAGTCAGGCCGATTGGACCCGGCGTGCTGATGATGATCTCGGAGAAGTTTTCGCGCTGGATGTAATCGAGCATTTGCAAGATCGGCGGAAAGCTGAGCTTTTGCAGCTCATACTCGGGCAGCTCGAATTCGCCGATCGGTTTGAAATTCTTGATGGGCAGGCCATCGACCGTGAGCTCGCCGCGCGAAGTGACAACGGTCAGTTCTTCGCCCGCGTCGCGAGCGGCGGCGGCCATCTTGCGAATGGTGGTGGCGACACCATTCACGTCCTCCAGGGTATCGGTGAACCAGGCGCGCTTTCTGTTTTGCAAAGCGGGCGGAAGCGCGCCGGTAAAGTCGCGGCAAATCTCACGCAACCATCGTCGCGACGGCGCCTGGCTGTGAAACGCATAGATATAAGGCGCGAGGATAACCAGAATGGGCGCGATGCTGGCGAGAGCCTGAACGCTCTCAATGACGTTGCCGGCCTGGATCTGTTTCACAAACTTTTCGAAAAACCGAAAGGCGAGTTGCTCGCACGCCGCGTTCGCCATGATGAAAGTGCGACGCTCGGGCTCGGCCACTTCTGCGACTTCGCGCGCGAGTTTCTCTTTTACTTCCGGCCGGGCGAAGTAGCTCGAGAGTTCACGCCAGAGAGAGATGTTGCCGGGTTTGGCGAGCTCGAAAATTTTGCCGGACAACACGCCCTGCGTTACAAAGCCGACTTTTTCCTGAAGCGTGAACTCAGTCGGATCGCGCCCTTCCATGAAACGCGAAAACATTTTTTCCACTAAACCCGCGCTCGGTCCCAGCTTCGTGGTGAATCGATCCTGAATAAAAGTCGCGAGCGTATTGTAGAAACCATGTGAAAGAGCGAGCGGCGTCCCGCCGGTTCCGTGCGCTGTGCAGCTGCCAGCGCGGACATGATTGAGGAATTGTTGCGACGTGGACGCGGCGGGGCTTTCCGTGAAGGCGGACGCAACAAACATCCCCCCGTGATCGTCCGATCCGCCGACGAGGATTTTTTTCCATGGTTCCGGATGAGTCGGGGCGAGATTGTGGCGATTGGCGAATTCATCAACTTTCGCCGGCGTCAGATGGGAGAAAATGTGGCGGCTAAGATCGCTAAGGAGCGCGTCGCGCAGTCCATTGATCCCTTCGAAGTGCTGAAACAACAGAATCAGCCGTTCGAGATGCGCCGTGCTGAGCTTGCCATTGATGCTGTAGAGCGGATGCGCGACAGCGTGGGCGATCGAGTCCTTTTGGAGGAAAGCCTGGAGATCGAAAATATTGTCGCGCAGGCGCACAATCTCCGCGTGTTGGGCTTCGGAAAGACCCCAGACAAGCAGATTAATTTTACAAGGATCTTGCGGAAAATAAGTAGTAACTTGCTCGCTGATAAAAGTATCGCTAAATTCTGAAAGCGCGAGACAGCCTTCGATTGTGTCGTGGTCGGTGATCGTAACAAAATCCATCCCCGCGGCTTTGGCCCGCCGGTAAAGCTCACGTGGATCGGTGTAGCTATCCGGAAAATCGAACCGGCGAAAAATCCAGTCTTCGGAGCGGTCACTGAATTTCGAATGCAGGTGAAGGTCGCAGCGGCTCATGGTGTCACCGATAATCGCGCGTCCCTGATGGATTGTTCGTCAAGCCACCCTTGATAAGTGGTCGGCTGGCGATCGGCCAAAGCCTCGCGCAGCAGCGCACCGATCTGACGCCAGATCCTCCCATGTTCAATGTCCGGCGGGTGGAGTCCGAGTCGGAGGAGCGAGTTTTGCGTCAAGCGGAGAAAAAGCATCCGGTTCCAACAGAGGCTGACCATGCGCCGCCAGGCGCTTCGCACGCTATAAACGAGCGATTGCGAACTGAATTGCTTGCCGGTCGAAAAATCGTCGACCGTGCGCAGCGTGGTGGTGTAGCGAAATCCAGCATCAACGACGGCGCGCCTGGCTTCTGCCCCCAGTAACCAAGCGGGCGCAATGAAGCCTGCAGGATCAAAATCATGCTCGAAAAATTCCCTTTTCGCGTCACAGAGTCGGTCCGCCGCTTCCGCGTAATCGAGATCGTAAAACTCTCCCTCGTCGGCGGTGTAAATGCGCGTGACGAACTTCTTCCGGCTCGATTCGCCTACTCCCCTCGCCCGTTCATGATAGAAGCCATGAATTACAATCTCATGTCCAAGCGCAGCCAGACCGCGCAACCATTCGGCAAAACCGGGCTCGCCTAACGAACGCCCCAGGTGATGATAATCTGGAACAACCAAAAGTGAGCAGAATGGCACGCCGGCCTGCGCGAGCTGCGGAAGCATTCGGTCGACCGACGCCCGCGTGGCGGGCGCGACATCGTGGATGGAGACGACCAGCGCGCGTTGCACGCTCCTAGCGTCGCCGGAACGGAACGGTGGACAAGCCGAAACTGCGCGTGAATTCGCGCTTCGGCAAGCAAAAGGCCTGTCATCCTGAGTCGCGTAGACGACGAAGGATCTCTGACTATTTCAGCGCACGCTGCGTCCCGCGACCCTTGGCGCACAGGTTTGTCCTATCGACCGCACCAACGAAAGCGGAACATCGCTTCGCCTGCGGCCGCGGACGCGGCATGATAGAGACTACTCAGGCTGGTGTGTCCTCTGCTCGTTCACGTCTAGCAAATTAACGTCCCACCGCCTTTCCGTCACTGAAGACCGGTCGTGCCGCTGAGGTAGAAGGATTGTTGTTGGTTGCTGATCCGTGCCCACTCATCATCGAAGAAGGGCGCCTCATCGTTGTGAGTTGCGCTCGTCTTGTTCCGTTTCGTGGTCTGCCAGTAGAACTCGGCACGAGTTGTAAAGGTGAGCGGCCCGTTATGCAGACCCAACCAATATGTGGTGCCCGCAATCAGGTTTACCCCCGGGGAAATCTGAAAGCTATTGCTGTAATGATCATAAATCCCATTCGCATTCCGATGGAGAAGAATGCGAGTTACCTGGTCTCCAACAGCCGCGCCGCTGGCCAGCACCGTCCCAGGCTGCCCGAGCGCATCGGCATAAAGTATCCAGTCTATCTCCCCCTGGTAGCCGAGCGCTTGGGGATCTTCCAAGTCATAGAAAAACACCCCGGTTAAGGTTGCATCGGCGGAGACGCGGAAATCATCCGCTTCGATCCATTGAGTCATTTCAAAGCCGTGGAAGTATCGGGGAGGACGCCCATTGTCGTAGATAACGTCGTCGGCACGGGCAAAGAAGGGAAATGAAACAACCAGGCCCAATGCGATAAGCGCAACATTCTTATTCATAAGTACGAGTAGATTGAAGTTCGAGCGGTCATGTCAAGACTTCTTTGACCGTAATCATCCGCCGCCCTCCTCCTCTTATCATCGGCGCGGCGGGGGCGGTCCCCCGCCGGCACGAATGATCATCTAATTGTTCTTTCCGTTAGTTATTAGAGGTTATGCGAGAAACAGGCTTCTCGGCTGAGAGCCGGGCGTTTACCTTCTGCAACCCGGTGGTGAGTGCCTTGATTTGCTCTACCTGTGCCGCCATCGCTCTTTTTAGCTCGTCGATGGTGTTTTGTTGTTCGCGGTTGACGCTCGTCTGTTCTTCGACCTTGCGGTGTTCCTTGAGGAATTCATTGAGTAGCATTGCATTGATCGCTTCGTAGCGGACGGAATACGGTTTGCCGTCGCCGTCTTTGGCTACGAGGTTGGGATCAATCCTGGCGACATCTTCCGCGATCAAGCCAAACTGCGGAATACCTAACGAGTCTAACTCTTTCTTATAACGAAAGGTCACCGGCTGGAGCGAGAGGATGGTTTCGCTTGCGTTCGCCATCGGCAGGATGTTCTCCTTGAAACGCGCCGAGGAAGTAGTCGTGCCCAGATGACCGTTGCCGTCGACGATCACGCCGATACCGCCCGCAACGGTCGCGCCGCTCACCCCGGCAACGTACGTGGCAGTTTGGGTGCCGACCGTGCCGACACGAATGGTGTTAGCTTCGCCGGCCACGCCTTTGTTGGCGATCTCGACGTTGTTGCTGCCAGTCGTTAAAGCCAGGCCGGCCGCTGTGCCGAGGGCCGTGTTGTTGCTGCCAGTGGTGCTGTTGAACAGCGCGTTGTTACCCACGGCGACGTTGTTGTCTCCGGTCGTGTTGCGAAAAAGGGCATTGTTACCTGTCGCTGTACCCTGCGCGCCCGTGCTGTTGTTTGATAGTGCCGAGAGGCCGTTGGCAGTGTTTCGGGAGCCGGTTGTGTTCGCGAAAAGAGCGTTGTAGCCGGTGGCTGTATTGCTTGCTCCAGTGGTGTTGGAATTGAGCGCCTGAAATCCAACTCCTGTGATGTTGCTAGCTTTGTTATCCTGCAGCGCGAGAGCGCCAATGGCGGTGTTCCCGTTGCCCACGAAATTAAAGGTGAGCGCTCCCTGCCCAACGGCGGTGTTGTTTATCCCCGCAGTATTATAAAACATGGATCCCGTACCGACCGAGGTGTTGTTGTAAGCTCCGCTGAAATAGAGCGCCTCCCATCCGATCGCGACGTTGTTATATCCACTGAGATTCGACTGCAGCGCGAGCGAGCCAATGGCGGTGTTGGTACTGCCCGTGGTGTTTGAATCCATCGCCTGCCGACCGATGGCGGTGTTGTCCCCGCCGCTCGTGTTGGCCACCAAGGCGTCGACACCGACGGCCACATTCAGGCTGCCGGTGCTGTTGGAGTAGAGCGCGGAGAAGCCGACAGCGGTATTTTCTGAGCCGGTACTTTCGTTGATAAGAGCGTTCTCTCCAAGATAAGTGTCGAGCTTGCCGCTGTTGCAGCCTGTCTGACAAACCGCACTGGCTTGCCGAACCAGGATGAGGACGAGCAAGGCGCCCAAAGCCAAAGTCATCCGACGCGCGCTGAAATCTCGGTGCGTATCGGCGTTGATCGGTGTGCTGATAACTTGAATATGCATTACGATTCCTTTCTCTCTGCCTGGAGTGATCCAACTGGGTGGTTAAATGTCAGCCGAGAGGGAGAGGAATCTGCCCAGGCAAACCGACGCCTTCCTTCAGGCTGCATTTTTGCTGGCAAGGCAGATTTCACAGATTATGCGTGTGCACGTCAAACTTTTTCGCCTGTCTTCTGTCTCCGTGCCTCGCGGCCTAACGAACGCCTAACGATCTTACAACCGGCAAATCAGATCAAAGTCCGTTTTGCCTAGTGGCTGCACCGAAAGCCGCGCACAGCGCAGGAGTGCAATCTCACGCAGCTTTGGTTCCGCTTTAATGTCTTGGAGGGTGACGGGGCGTTTTAGTGGTTTGACCGGCTTTAACTCTACGGCACTCCAGTCCCCCTCTGTCGCCGTCGGATCGGGAAATGCCTCGCGTGTCACTTCCGCGATGCCGACGACCGCTTTGTCACTCACACTATGATAAAAGAGAACGGCGTCGCCCTTTCGCATCGCGCGAAGATGCTTGCGAGCGAGAAAATTGCGCACCCCGGTCCATTTCGTTTTGCCGTCGCGCATGAAATCGTCCCACGAATAAGCTTCCGGTTCCTGTTTCACCAACCAGTAATTCTTCATCTGCCTGATCGATAACATAGTCGTCACCCGAGCAAAAGTTGCGATATGCTCGCGCCATGTATTTCAGATTGCGCGCCGCTCTCCTCGCCCTCTCGATTCTTCTTCCGACCGTCGCCGACGCCGCCGATTATCCCAAGCCTAACGAAGGCAATTTTGCGCTACGCGATTTCAAGTTTGCTTCCGGCGAAACGCTGCCGGAACTGCGGCTGCATTACCGGACCCTGGGCAAAGCGGTGCGGGATGACAAGGGCGTAACACGCAATGCTGTTCTCATCATGCACGGCACAACTGGCAGTGGTGCGCAGTTCCTGCGACCGGAGTTCGCCGGCGAACTTTTCGGCGCCGGCCAACTCCTCGATGCGACGAAATTCTTCATCATCCTGCCGGATGGAATTGGTCACGGCCAATCGAGCAAACCGAGTGATGCGATGCATGCGAAATTTCCCCGCTACGGCTATCGCGACATGGTCGAAGCGGAATATCGTCTCCTCAGCGAAGGGCTGGAGGTGAATCATGCGCGATTGGTCATGGGCACCTCGATGGGCGGAATGCATACGTGGCTTTGGGGCGAAATTCATCCCGACTTCATGGATGCGCTCATGCCACTGGCAAGTTTGCCGACGCAAATTTCCGGTCGCAATCGCGTCTGGCGAAGGCTGGTCATCGACGCGATCCGCAACGATCCCGCGTGGGCCGCCGGTGAGTACAAGTCGCAGCCACCGAGCCTGCGAACCGCTGCCGAAATGCTTTGGCTGATGAGCAGCAATCCGGTTCTCCGCCAAAAGGACGCACCGACCCTGGCAAAGACCGATGAGGTTCTGGACAAGTTCGCCAATGAATTGATGAAAGCGAGCGATGCGAACGATGTCCTCTACGCGCTCGAAGCATCACACGATTACGATCCCGGCCCGGACCTGGAAAAGATTCGCGCCCAACTTCTGGCAATCAATTCGGCCGACGACCTGATCAATCCGCCGGAACTCGGCCTCCTCGAGCGTGAAATCAAACGAGTCCCGAAAGGGCGCGCAATCGTGATTCCGCTCAGCGAGAAAACCCGCGGCCACGGCAGTCATACGATCGCCGATTTGTGGAAAGATCAGCTCGCGGACTTGTTGCAGCGTTCGCAACCATAACTGTCGCCCTCCAAGCTCATTTTAGGAACGCAGAGTAGATTCGACAACCGAATCAATTTAGTTCAAGATCGAAGATCATGCCGCGCCTACCTTTCATCACATTTGAAGGCTCCGAGGGCTGTGGCAAATCGACTCAGGTGAGCCTGTTGGCCGAGCGCCTGACGAAGGCTGGCGTCCCTCTTCTCGTCACGCGCGAGCCGGGCGGAACACTGATCGGCGAAAAAATCCGGCACCTTTTGCAATTCGCGCCGGAGAGTGTCGCGATGACTCCTGAAACGGAGCTGCTTCTTTTCGAGGCGAGCCGCAGCCAGCTCGTTAGGGAAATTATCCAGCCTGCACTGGATCGGGGCACAGTCGTTCTTTCGGATCGCTTTGCTGATTCCACCACGGTCTACCAAGGCGTGGCGCGCCGTTTGAACCAGGAAATGGTTGGGCACTTGAATACGTTCGCGGTCGGCCAATGCTGGCCGGATCTCACCTTCCTTCTCGATATCGATGTGGACACGGCGCGTGCCCGGATGATGCGGCGAGTTCGTCCTGCCACGGGCATCGATCGAATGGAACAGGAGCCGGTAAAATTTTATGAAGCGGTTTGCTTCGCTTACCGTCAGCTGGCAGCGCGTGAGCCACACCGCATTCGGGTGATCGATGCGACGGCTTCGATTGAGCAAATTGAAGCGGAAATCTGGAGTGTGATTTCGACCCGCTTTGGCTATCTCGCGCGGATGATTCCAACGGCTCGACGCACGCATTTCTAAGCGTTGTGGCTTTCAGGACAGAAGTCGCGCTGGACTATTTGCGCGGAGCACAGAGTCGGGGACGACTCGCGCATGCTTACCTCATCACGGGCCCAACGGGCAGCGGCAAGCGCGCGCTCGCGGCCAGCGTGACCCATCTCGTCAACGGCGCGCCGGTAGACCAAATCTTCGCCGGCAACCGGCCCGAGGTGCATCTAACCGGACCGGAAATGAAGTCGCGTCAGATTGGCATCGACCAGATCCGTCCGCTTGAACGCGTCCTGCAAATGCGCGCAAGCGACGGCCGACGCAAAGTCGCGATCATTTCCGAGGCGGATCGGATGACCAAGCAGGCTGCCAATGCCTTCCTGAAAACGCTGGAGGAGCCGCCTCATAACTCACTCCTTCTTCTGCTCAGCTCGATTCCGGAAGTTTTGCCCGACACGATCCGTTCGCGTTGTATTGCGATGCCGCTCGCATCCACGGCGGATCCGCAGGTCTCGCCGGAAGAAGAAGAATTAATCGAATTGTTTAATAGCTTTGATCCGGTTGCGGCCGACGGGGTCCATGAAGGGTATCGGCTGGTGCAGGGTTTTCAGCAGCTCTTCGCGAAGATCCGGCGTGGCATTCAGGAAGAAAATGAGGCCGCGCAGAAGCAGGAGCAAACGCGCTACAAGAATACAACCGACGGAGGCGCGTGGCTGGACAAGCGCGAAGAACATTACAAAGCGCTGACCGAGAGCCGATATTTGCATCAGCGCGCGCAGCTTTTGGAGATCCTTTTTCTGTGGTGGGGCGACATTCTTCGCGCCAGCAGCGGCGTCGCGAAACGAGAACTTCCGGAGGCGCGCGTCGGCACGGAAAAAATTGCAGCCCGCCTAACGACGCCGGCAATTTTGCGGCGTATTCGGCGCCTGGAGCAGTTGCGCGACCATCTCGGCCGCAATATCGCGGAAGCGCTCGCTCTCGAAGTGGCCTTTCTCAACGTCTTTCGTTTCTGAGGGATGGACGCGCGCCGTACAATCCAAGTCGGCTTGATCGGACACGGATTCATGGGCAAAGCGCACTCGAACGCCTGGCGTCAGGCACCGCGCTTTTTCGACCTGCCGGCGGAGGTGCGTTTGCGAACCATCTGCGGCCGGGACGCGCGTGCGCTTAAGAAATCAGCCGCGCAATTCGGCTGGGAACAGTGCCAGACCGACTGGCGCGCCGTCGTCGATAATCCCGCGATTGATGTTATCGACATCACCACGCCTAACGATTCGCATTGTGAAATCGCGCTGGCGGCGGCCGCAGCGGGCAAAGCGATTCTGTGTGAGAAACCTCTCGCGCATAGTCTGGGCGACGCAAAACGCATGGTGGACGCGGTGCGAAAGGCGCGGGTCGTAAACATGGTTTGCCACAACTACCGGCGCGTCCCGGCGCTGGCGCTCGCGCGCCAAATGATCGCGGATGGAGCGTTGGGTGAGCGGCTCTTTCATTTTCGCGCTCGTTATGCGCAGGATTGGATTGTTGATCCGAGCTTTCCTCTCGTCTGGCGACTGCGCTCAACCGCGGCGGGTTCCGGCTCGTTAGGCGATATCGGCTCGCACATCGTCGATCTCGGCCGCTATTTGGTGGGAGAGTTCCGCGAAGTCTGCGCGCTCAGCGAGACTTTCGTGAAAGAGCGACCGTTGCCGGAAAATCCACGACGCCGCGGCCGGGTCACAGTCGATGATGCCGTTGTCGTGCTCGGACGTTTTCGCAGTGGATGTCTGGCGAACCTGGAGGCAACGCGGTTTGCGCCCGGCCGAAAAAATGGCCTAACGATCGAGATCAATGGCAGCGCCGGCTCGCTCGTCTTCGATCTCGAACAGATGAACCGCCTGCAATTTTATGATCAGGGCGATCCGGAAACGCAGCGTGGTTTCCGCGAGATCATTGTGACGGAGGCCGAGCATCCGTATGCCGGAAATTGGTGGCCGCCTGGTCACCTGATCGGTTACGAGCACAGCTTCGTGCACACAGTGGCTGATTTTGTTAGGGCGGTTGTGGCGAGGAAAAACGTCGCACCGACTTTTGCAGATGGCCTCGCCAATCAGCAGGTACTTGATGCAATCGAGCGAAGCGCGCGGACCGGGCGCTGGGTGAAACTGCCATCAAGGCTGTCATCCTGATCCCGCGGCCGCGGGAGAAAGATCTCATTGCCTTTCTGTGTCGCAGAGCGCCGCATGCGCTGAAATGATCAGAGATTCTTCGTCGTCTGCGCGACTCAGAATGACAACTTAAAGCGGAGCCTAACGACTCACTCTTTTTCCGTATCACTGCGGGGCCGGAAATTGAGCATCAGCGGCAACCCAGGAAACGCCCGCGCTTCGCGAATCTGTGTCTCGAGATAGCGCGCATAGGTGTCGCCTAACAATTGCGGATCGTTCACGAAAAGAACGAATTCCGGAGTGGCGAGCGTCTTCTCATCGCTTCGGGGCTGGGTCGCGTAAAAGAGTTTGAGCCGCTGATTATGCACCATCGGAGGCGGATTGGCCGCGAACGCCTCGCGCAAAAGTCGATTCAGAATGCCCGTCCCGATTCGTTCCTTCGCTCCCGTCTGAATTTTTCGAATGGCGTTGAAAAGACGGTCGACGTTTTCTCCAGTTAGGGCCGACGCGACCAGGATCGGGGCGTAGGGAAGAAAGAAAAGTCGTTCCCGCGTTTCGCTGATCAAATTCGCCAGAACTGGGTCGGCGCTTTTCTTCAAGCCGCGTCTGCCACCGCCTCGTTCCGTCTCGTTCTTCACCAAGTCCCATTTGTTGACGACGACGATGGACGGTTTGTGCGCCTTCTGCATGAGTGCACCAATTTTCTTGTCCTGTGCGGTCACGCCCATGGTGGCATCGATGACGAGAACGCAAAGATCCGCTCGCCGAATCGTGCGTTCCGAACGCATGACACTAAAGACTTCGACGGAGCTGGAATGTTTGCCGCGCGGGCGAATCCCTGCCGTGTCGATGAGCACAAAACGGTCACTGCCACGTTGGTAGGCGACATCGACAGAGTCCCGTGTTGTCCCAGGAAGATTGCTCACAATGGTCCGGCGATCGCTCAGAATCGCGTTGATGAGGGACGATTTGCCAACGTTAGGCCGCCCAACGATCGCAAGCGAGAGGGCTTGAGTCTTCGGCGATTCATCGCGAACTTCATCCGGCGGCAGGCGTTTCTCGATCGCCTCGACTAACGAATCGATACCCCGCCCGTGAGCGGCGCTGATCGCGATGCTTTCGAAACCGAAGCTTTGGAACTCGAGATCGAGATTTTCGTGCTTGGGATGATCGATCTTGTTCGCGACTAACAACACCGGGCGCTTCGAACGTCGGAGGAGACGTGCCAGCTCCTGGTCGATCGGTGTGGCGCCTTGTTGGGCATCAACCATGAAAAGGATGAGGTCAGCTTCCCGCATCGCTTCATCCGCCGCGCTCCGCACCTCTTTAACCAACTCGGTTTCGCCATGACCGCCGATTCCGCCCGTGTCCCAGATGGTGAAGGGCTCATGCCCACGTCGGCTCAGCGCGGAAATCCGATCACGTGTAATCCCGGGCTGGTCGTGGACAATCGCGATATTGCGTCCGGCGAGCCGATTGAAAAGCGCGGACTTGCCAACGTTAGGCCGGCCCACGATTGCAACCTGACGGTTGATTGTTTCACTCATTGCCTAACGAAATTCTTGTCAGCTCGGGTTCGAATGCCCGTGCGCTCCGAGCTGGCGGAAGCCATCCATCACATAAATAATCCCGGAAATAAAAGTGAAAAATCCTGCCGCAGCCACCACGTAAATGAGCGGGAGGAACATTAGCTGCAACATGACCCAGGCGATGGCAGCCATCTGGAGGAAGGTCGCGACCTTGCCCGTCCAGCTTGGTCGCACTTCCACCTTACCGTTGAGGAGATGAAGGACGACGCTGCCAATCACGATGACCGCGTCTCGGCTGATGACGAGGACCGGGAACCAGGTCGGAAATTGTCCGTATTGCGCATCCACATCGCTCCAGTTGCTGATGCTGAGCGTAATGATCGCGCTGAGGAGAAGACCTTTGTCAGCAATCGGATCGAGGATGACGCCGAGGGCACTCTTCTGGTTATAACGCCGCGCGATGTAGCCATCGAGTCCGTCACTTACCGCTGCCACCAAAAAAATCGCGATGGCGGTAAAGCGCTGCCATTCGAGCGGTTCCCCGCGCTTGATGCTTTCGCCGTAGTAAATCGCCATCAGGACGAAAGCGGGAATCATCAGAATCCGGATGATCGTGATCTTGTTGGCCGTCGTCATGGCGGGATTGCAATATGCCCGCTGCCCATTAAATACAAACCGGGCCGCGTCATCGGCCCCCGCGGCTCGATCTCTTTCTTTCGCCTTACGAATGCTTTGCCAATTTTTTGTAAATGACACTCGGGCGCTACTCCACACCCGAACATCCAGATACATGAGACCTAAGATTTTTGTTCTATTTCGTTATTTGTCGGGGCTGGTCCTGGCGACTTGCCTGTCATCCTGTGCGTTGCCATTAGGCCCGAAGGCGAGTGCAACACGGGATCACGCATTTATTTCGCACTGGCCCACCGCTGCCGATTCCGGCGAACTGCGCCTCGCCGTTAAAGACATCATCGATATGCGAGGCGAAAAAACGACAGGAGGATCGCAGTACTTGATGGATACCGCTTCTCCAGCGCGGCATGATGCGGAATTGATGCGGTCCGTTCGACGCGCAGGAGTGGAAATCGTCGGCAAAACCAACATGACCGAACTCGCCCTCGGAGTGACAGGCGAGAACGCTTACTTTGGAACGCCGGTTAACCCAATCGATCGCCATCGTATTCCGGGCGGCTCATCGAGTGGGTCAGCGGTGGCGGTGGCCAATGACGAGGCGGACGTCGCCTTCGGGTCCGACTCGGCCGGGTCGATCCGGATCCCGGCAGCGTGCTGCGGCATCCTGGGATTAAAAACGACGTTTGGTTTGGTGTCGCTCAAAGGGGTGCTTCCGCTCTCTCCAAAACACATGGATACGGTCGGGCCGATGGCAAAGGATGTGGCGCGATTGGCCAAAGGGATGGATTTGTTGAAGCCGGGATTTTCAGAGCGCTATGAAACCGCCAGGGCAAACCATTCCTCGGGGCGGGGGCTAACCGTCGGACGATTTTATGTCCCCGGCGCGGATCCGAAAATTGAGCAGGCCATCGATGAGGTGTTGCGTGCCACCGGATTTCGAGTCGTTAGGCTGGACGATCATTTCAAGGATGAGTGGAACCGCGCGCAGTCAAACGCAAGGAGCATTGTGATTAGCGATGGTTATGTGAGTGATCGCCAATATTTGGGAAAAGCAGGGGTCGAATTGACAACTCAGGCGACAATTCGTCTCGGTGAAGTCGAACACGGTCTTGCTTATAAAGGCGCTCTGGACGGGCGTCGCCCCTGGCGACGAGAGTTGCGAAAGGTCTTCGACAAAGTCGATTTTATCGCACTGCCCACCATGCAGTCCCTTCCCCCGCACAAACTCCTCTTTGAGCGTTCTGCGATCTTTGAAGCTCGCGCCCTGGCGTTACAGAATACCGTGGCTGTAAACTACGCGGGAAATCCTGCGATCGCGATTCCGATTCCCTTTCCAGATGAGCATTTTCCCGTTACGAGTTTACAGTTGATCGGACCAAATCTGAGCGAGGCTGGCCTTGTGAATGCGGCACGACTGATCACGGCAAAAGCACCGGTCCGGTTACAAAAGGAGAGACACTGATCAGACTTTCGCGGCCAATATCGTGGCGAACCCCGAACCAAAGTTGATGCGTATAATCAGCTCCGCACTTTCTCGCAGCTTCATCTTGCTCTTCGCGCTCAACGTTTTTGGCGGAAGCGCTCGGGGACAAAGTGCTGCTGATATGATCGCGAAGGGCGATCAACTCGACCAGCAGCTCAAAGCGCAGGAAGCGCTCGATTATTATCTGCCGGCAAGCAAACTCGAGCCGAACAACGTCGACCTTCTCGTTCGAATCGCGAGGCAATATCGCCATCTCATGACCGAAACGTCATCGAAGAAAGAAAAGCTTCGGCTTGGACTAATTTCGCTTGAGTCTGCGCAGCGCGCGGCTGATCTCGCCCCGAAAAATGCCGAGGCGCAGCTCTCCCCGGCGATCAGCTACGGGAAGATGCTTCCCTACATGTCGAGCAAGGACCAGGTCACATGCGCGCCGAAAATAAAAGAGTCAGTGGATCGGACCCTTGCGCTCGACCCGCGGAATGACAACGCCTGGCACATCCTCGGGCGATGGAATCGCGTCCTGGCGGATGTCAATATTGTGAAGCGCATGCTGGCTCAAGCCCTCTACGGGAACTTGCCGAAAACGACCAACGAAGATGCACTGAAATGTCTTCGCAAAGCGATCGAGATTAATCCCAATCGTCTGATCCATTACATCGAGCTCGGCCGAATTTACGCGCAGATGGGGAACAAAGAAGAAGCCTCCGAATACATTCACAAGGGGCTCTCCATGCCGGACAAGGAGGCTGACGATCCCGAGATGAAAGAGATCGGCCGCGCTACGCTCCAGAAATTGGGAGTGAACTGACCTTCTTGCGCTAAGTGGCGCAGACGGGCTCTTGATAGCCTGACCATTCCGGCATGTCAGCCAGGCCGCCGCCCATGAACTGGTGGTGCCACAATTGCGTCGAAACGACCGCAGCCAATCCCATTTCCACCGAGAGTCGCGGCAGCGAGCCGGCCCGCATTTGGCGAAACGCTTTGCGCCAGTGCGTCACCTCTTTCACATCGAAGTAGCCAGTCTTGCGCAGCGAATCTTCACTCAAGAGTTGGCTCACAAATGCCGGCTCTGGGTCCATGTGAAAACTGTCGAGGGGCGCGCGAAAGATGACCTTGCCACGTCGCGCGACCGACTTTGGAATCCAGCGCTCCGCGAGCATTCGGAGCAGATATTTGTCGCGTAAACCGCGCAGCTTCCAACGCGGATGAAGTTTGGCGGTGAAGTTAAAAACGTCCTCGTCGAGAAACGGATAACGCACTTCGACCGAAGAATGCATCGAAACGCGATCGCCTTTCGCCTGCAAAAGATGACCCGCCAAAAGGACGCGTGCGGCAATCCAGATGCCGCGATTCAGCGGCGCCCAGCGTTTCGCTTTCTCGAGCGGAAACCCAAGCTCACCCCAGGGATGACTATCCTTCATCACTTCGCCCATCGACTGCGAATAAAAACGAAGCTTCGAAATCGCGAGCAGTCCGTAGGAATCAACCCAGGCGTTTGGTCCGCCGATCGAAGCCTCAACGCGCGTGCGCCATTCCGGGGGAAAATGCGGGACCTTGTTCAGCCGCAAATAAGTGCTTCGCGCGCAATTGGACAGATTCAATCCCGGCACGCAATCAAGAAATCCAATCAGCTTGGCCGCCTTGTACCATGGATAACCGACGAGCCATTCGTCCGCGCCTTCTCCGGTGAGGACAACTTTCTGCCCATTCGCATGAACGCGCTCAGCGAGCTTGAGCAAAGCTCCGCAGGCGGTGTCGATCACCGGACATTCAGCCGCTTCGATCAGTTTGGGGTAACTGTCGAGCGCTTCCTGGTCGCCGTAGTTTTGAACGATTGGCGGCTTGGCTCCGATGTGCCGGGCCGACAAACTTGCCGCGCTTAGTTCATCGAATTCCGGCTCGTCTACTCTGACCGTGTAAGTATTGATCTGCGGCCCTTTAAGCTTGCAAGCGAGCGCGAGGATCATGCTCGAATCGACGCCGCCGGAGAGATACGAACCAACCGGCACGTCAGCGCGCAGCCGTTCTTCGACGGCCTGCATCACGAGGCGTTCGAATTCATCCACCAGCGCTGTTGGATTGTCGCCCCATTCCTCTTCGCCCTCCGCGGGAAAATCCATTTCCCAGTAGGCGCGCTCGCTAATGACCGCCGTTGCGCCGGAATCGCCGGGGACAATCCGGAGACAATGGCCCGGCGGCAAAAGCCGGACGCCTTCAAAACAGGTTCGCGGTCCCGGAACCGCCGAAAAGGTAAACACATGGTCGAGTCCGCGGCGGTCGGGCCGCGGTGGAACCATCCCAGAAGCGAGCAGGCCCTTAATCTCCGAAGCGAAAAGCAACCAGTCACCCTGCCGGCTCCAAAAAAGAGGCGTAATTCCGAACCGATCGCGACCGAGATATAATTCGCGCCGACGCGTGTCCCACAAAGCAATAGCAAATTGTCCGCGTAACGTTTCCCACATCCCTTCCTGGTGGTCCTCCCAGAGGTGCGGGATTATTTCCGTATCGCAATGGGTGCGGAACTGATGGCCTTCCTTGATGAGCTCCTCGCGCCGCTCGACATAATCGAATAGTTCTCCGTTGAAGACCACAACCAGGGAGCGGTCCTCATTAGTCATGGGCTGCTGCCCATCGGCCAGGTCGACGATACTCAATCGCCGCGAAGCGAGTGAGATTCCCGGCTGCTCTAGAAAACCCTCTTCATCTGGCCCGCGATGGGTCAGGGCCCGCGACATTCGCTGCACAACTCCTGGAGGGGCCGAGCGTTTTCCTGCCAAATCGATTAGTCCCGCAATGCCACACATGATGTTGTTCGAATAAGTAATCCGTCCGTCGCATCATTTCGGAAAAAAATCCCCATCAGATCGTTTTTGAGGGAAAAAACTTTTCCTGGGATCATTATCGCGCCGGCATTTTTGAGTCTTGTTTGAGAAAAAAGCAGAAAAATCAATACCGGGCAAAGTGGTGCGGGGGATAGATTTCTGAACAAAAACCTTTAGGAGACACATGCGAAAATCTGTTAAAAACGAATTGAAGTTAGGTCATTGAATGCCTTACTGTCCGATCTCGTCGAATCACTTCCGCTCGGATAGGTAGCTTACTTGACATGTCGACCGGCTACGCTGATCAATCCGCCCCTGCGGAGCAACCCACGACCATGCAGAAAGAACGAATCGCAATCATTGGAGTCGGCTGTCGCTTCCCCGGCGGCGTGAACGACCTCGACTCGTTGTGGAAACTTCTTGTCGAAGGTCGCGAGGGTGTTGTCGATGTTCCAGCCGATCGCTGGAATGTTGAGCGTTACTATGATGCGGAGTCGGGTGTGGCCGGCAAATCGATCGCCAAGCGCGGCGGGTTCATCACCGACATCGATCAATTCGATCCTCAATTTTTTGGCATCTCGCCGCGGGAAGCTCCCTATGTCGATCCGCAACATCGACTGCTGCTCGAGACAGCATGGGAGGCGATCGAAGATGCGGGGATCGTGCTCGATTTAGAACATGGAACCGATCTCGGCGTGTTCGTCGGCATTTCGCATAATGATTACCAAGGCATTCAAAGCACGCCTTTTGATCATTTCACGATCAGTCCGCACACTCCGACGGGAAGTGCGCACAGTATTGCCGCGAACCGGATTTCGTATTGTCTGAATTTGCGCGGCCCGAGTGTCGCGATGGACACCGCTTGTTCCTCGGCGCTCACGGCTGTTCATGCCGCGTGCGAGCATATTTGGGCGGGACGCGGAGACGCAGCACTTGCCGGTGGAGTCACGGTTATGATTTCGCCCGGAGGATTTATTGGATTCTCGCAGGCGGCGATGCTTTCTCCGGAAGGCCGTTGCGCCGCCTTTGATGCTTCGGCCAGCGGATTCGTTAGGGGCGAAGGCGCAGGCGTGGTGCTGCTCAAGCGACTTTCACAAGCAATCGCGGATGGCGATCCGATCCAGGGCGTGATCCTTGGGACTTCGATCAACCAGGACGGACATACCAACGGCATTATGTTGCCGAGTCCGGAAGCGCAGGCCCGATTGGTGAAGGACGCTTGCAGAGATGCCGGAATTGTTCCGGAGTCGATCGGCTTTGTCGAAGCTCACGGCACCGGCACCGCGGTCGGCGATCCAATTGAAGCGACTGCGCTTGCTGAAGCTCTGTGCGGCAAGCGTCCGACGGATTCTCCGCTACCGATTGGCTCGATCAAAACCAATCTCGGCCACCTGGAAACGGCAGCCGGCGTAGCAGGCCTGCTCAAGGCCATGCTGGTCCTCAAGTACGGCCAGATCCCACCGAGCCTCCATTTTGAAACACCGAACCCGCACATTGATTTTGAAAAACTGAAGCTGCGGGTGCCGACCAAGCTCGAACCTTTTCCGAATCATACCGCTGAGCGCATCGCGGGCGTGAACTCGTTCGGCTTCGGCGGCGCGAATGCTCACGTGATTCTCGCTGCGCCCCCACCGCATCAATCCACAAAACCCTCCACGATCCCTGCAAGTCGGCCGTGGCCCGTGATGCTGTCCGCACGTTCGGAAAAATCTCTGCGCGCTTCCGCCGCAAATCTGAGTGCGTGGGTCAAGGAACATGCGAACGCCAATGGCAGTTCGCCAGTCCTACCCGATCTCACTTACACGCTGGGAGTGAGGCGCAATCATCATCCGCACCGGCTGACACTCCTCGCGTCGAATTGGACGGAGCTGGCCGTCGAGCTTGATGCGTTCGCGCAAAACGAGGAGACCGTAAAGGTTCGCGCCGGTTTTGCTCCTCGCCGCGAAGAATCGCCGCGGATTGCCTTCATCATGAGTGGGCAAGGGCCGCAATGGTGGGGAATGGGTCGCGAATTGATGCAGCGCGAACCGATCTTTCGTGAGGCCATTGAGCGGTGTGACGCCGCGCTTCAGCCATGGGCTCGCTTCTCTCTTTCCGAGGAGCTGTCCCGCACGGAAGAGACGAGCCAAATGCACCGGACGGAGATCGGCCAGCCCGCAATTTTCGCGATGCAAGTGGCGTTGGCAGAGCTTTGGAAATCCTGGGGGGTCGAGCCTTTCGCAGTCGTTGGTCATAGCGTCGGTGAAATTGCGGCCGCTTGTGTCGCCGGAATTTTCTCTCTCGAAGAATCGGCCCGGATTATCGCGTTGCGCGCGCGGTTGATGGAGGAATGCGGACGCGGCGAAGGAACAATGCTCGCGGTCGGTCTGCCCGAGGAAGAAGCGGTAACGCTGATTGCGCGGCATGATCGCACCGTCACGGTCTCCGCCATCAACGGTCCGCGTTCCATCACGCTATCGGGTCCGCGCATTTCACTGCAGGCGATTGCGGCTGAGTTGGAGGAACGCGGCGTTTTCGCGCGACTCGTGAAGGTCGATCACCCGTTTCATCATCCGCTCATGCAGCCGGCGGCGGAAGCTCTGGAAACGGCGCTGGCCGATCTCAAACCGCAGCCTGAGAAGATTCCGTTTTTTAGCACTGTCACCGGCGGTCGTGTCTCCGGAGAATCATGCGACGCTGCCTACTGGGCCTGCGGGATTCGGCAGGCGGTCCTGTTTGCTTCGGCGGTAGGCGCGTTGGCCGATTTCGGCGCGGACCTTTGGCTTGAGCTCAATGCGCACCCCACCCTCGCCCATTCGACTTTGGAATGTCTGACGGCCCGCGGCAGCAAGGTCCCGGTGGTCTCGTCGGTTCGACGCGAGCGCGAATTGGAATCCATCCTTGAGGCGGCCATGGATCTGCATCGCTCCGGCGTTCCGCTTGATTTTTGTTCGATGACCCCTTCACGGCATCGGCTTCCCCTGCCGGCTTACGCTTGGGAAAAAGCTCGATGGTGGAACGAAGCGACTGATGCGCGCGACGGTCGCCTTGCCCCCGGTGGCCGCGGCCTCTTCGATATCAAACTGCCAGGGGCGACGCCTACATGGATCGTTAGGCTCGACGCCCGGCACATGGCCTTCTTGAAAGATCACAAGGTCGAAAACCATCTGATTTTTCCAGCGGCCGCTTTTGTCGAGATGGCGCTGGAAGCGGGTGTGCAATTGTTCGAAGGACGCCCGTTCGTCATTGAGGACTTCGAAATCCGCAAGCCGCTCATCCTTCCCGATCCGCCCTCCGGTGTTCACCTCGAGTTCTCCTACTCGCCTAACGAACGAACTTTCTCGATCCAGAGCCGCTTCGAACAAAGCGTGAGCTGGTCGCTCCATGTCGTCGGCTCGCTGCGTGGCGAACGAACTGAGTCCGCCTTCGCCACTTCGAAATGGGAGCAAGCTCACGCCGCCAAGTCAGTCGCTGTCGACGATTTTTACGGGCACATGAGTGATCTTGGCTTGCGTTACGGCGAGGAATTCCGATCGGTGCGGGAGCTCGCTGCGGGTGCTGGCAAATCGTTCGGGCGCGTCGCGTTGTCTGAGGAGATCGGTAAGCGCGCGGATGAATATGCGGTTCATCCTGTTTTGTTTGACGGAGCGCTGCACGTGTTCTCCGCTGGAGCGAAGACGGTCGAAGATCGCCAGGCGCGAATGAAGTTGCCGGTGCGCTTTGGCCGCATCCTCTTCCTCGCTTCACCGGGAGCGTCCAGCCGTGTTCGCGCGGAGGTGCGCGAGTTTAGCGACGACTTTATCGAAGGCGATATTGCGCTTTATGACGAGGAAGGAAAACCGTGCGTTTTGGTGGACGGATTTCGCGCGATTAGCCTGTCCAGCGCAGGTCGTGCCGCCGCCGCCGGCGGTTCCCGCGACCTCACTTACCAAGTTGCGTGGGAACGCACGCCTAACGACGCGAAAAAAGCTGCGCCTGCGCTGCCGCTGGCTGCATTGCACGGCGCCGCCCAAAGCGCTTTGGACCAGGTTGTAGCCATTCGCGGTTCCTCCGAATTGGAGGCAGCTCTGCGCGCTGCGGATGACCTGTCGGCCACGCAACTGGCTCGGGGATTACGCGAAATGGGTGTAACTCCGGCCGAAACTTTTGATGCAACGACACTGCGGGTCGCGGCATCGATGCAACCTGTCTTTGCGCGGTTGATGGACGGACTCGTTAGGCACGGTCTGCTTAAGAAAAGCAAAGCGGGCTGGAAGCCTTCGCCGAAATTCTTCAAAGCCGCAGACTCGGCGGAAAAGATTCTGCGCCGCTTTATCGAGCAGCACCCCGGACATCTTCCCGAAGCCCTTCTTTGCGAAGGAAATTGCGCCGAACTCGGAACGATTTTGCGCGGCGAAAAGGAAGCGGTGCAGGTTTTGTTCTCGGGCATCGGTCCCGAATTGCTGGATCAATTCTATGGCGACGGGCTCTTCACCAGCCACTGGGTCGCTGCCATCGCCGCCGCGGTGAGCACTGCTGCCCGCACCCTGCCTGAGGGTCGCGGTCTGCGCATTCTCGAGATCGGTGCCGGCACGGGCGGTCTCGCTTCGCAGGTCCTTCCGCTCCTCGAGCGTGGCTTGCATTCCTACATCTTCAGCGATGTCTCGGCCGGATTTTTCTCGGCAGCGGCGCAGAAGTTGGCGTCGTTTCCTGAAGTGGAATTCAAGGTCTTCGATCTCGAAAAACCGGGCGTCGACCAGCAGCTGGAAGCGAACTCATTCGATTTCGTCATCGGCACCAACGTCCTTCACGCGGCGTGCGATGTGCGCGCTGCTTTGCGCAATCTGCATGGCCTGCTCTCGCCCGGCGGAAGTCTCATCTTCATGGACACCGCGACGCCGCAGCTCTGGACCGAAACGGTTTTCGGCCTAACGAGCGGCTGGTGGCGCTTCACTGATCGCGATCTCCGTCCCGAGCAACCGTTGTTGCAGAGGCCGCAATGGGAAGCGGTTTTACAGGAGAGCGGTTTTGTTGAGACGACGTCTCTACCAGGTTTGATTGGTCCGACTGGCGGCGAAGGTCAGATTGGTTTGCTCGCGCGGAAGTCTGAGAAGGACGACTCCGCTCCGATTGACGTTCATACCGAAAGCCCAGAGGAAAAATCCTGGCTCGTTTTTGCCGACTCGACGGGACTTGGGGACGACTTGATCGCGCGATTGCGAGAGAACGGGGCTCGCTTTCGTGTCGTTAGGCAAGGCAATGATTTTGCGTTCGACGGCGAAAATGAGTACGCCGTGCGCCCCTCAAAGCTGGAGGATTGGAAAAAGCTCGTTGCCGATTCCACGGATTCTGCGCCGGAGCGGATTGTTTATCTCTGGAGTCTCGATGCCGGCGTTTTTGGAATGGAGGGCAACCTGGACGCTCTTCTCCATTTCACCCAGGCGCTCGAATCTGAAGGCGCCACCAGCAAGCTGCGTCTGGACTTAGTGACGCGAAATGCTCAACCCGCGGGCCGCGATCTGCAGCCCACGGCAGTCGCACAAGCTCCGGGAATTGGACTCATTCGTGTCATCTTGAACGAGTACTCCAATCTCGCCTGGCGAGCGATCGATCTCCCACCGGAGTCATCCGAAGCGGATGCAATCGCGCTCTGGACTGAACTGTGTCGCAAGGATGAGGAACGCGAGATCGTGCTTCGGGGCGAAGCTCGCTATGTGCGGCGACTCGACCGGGGGCGACCGCAGCGCGAGCAATGGCTCAATTCCGATTTGCCACTGCGTCTCGAATCTCGAGAACGCGGCCACCTCGACACCCTTCGCTTCGCTCCCTTCGCACTGCCGCAATGTGAACGAGGGCAAGTCCTGATCGACGTCAAAGCCGCGGGCATGAATTTCCGCGACGTGCTCAAGGCGCTCGCGCTTTATCCTGGCGACGCTCCCGACGCGCGCATCTTTGGTGACGAAGTTGCGGGTGTCGTTAGGGCGGTTGGTGAGGACGTGACTCACGTCGTTCCGGGAGATAGAGTATTCGGGCTGGCCGTTTTCGGTCTTGCCACTCAAGCGATCGCACGCGGCGGCGACGTCCGTCCGATCCCGGCGGAGCTCACTTTTGAAGCGGCTGCCACTTTGCCGGTGGTGTTCATGACCTCCTGGCACGCGCTGCAAAACGTCGCGCGTTTGCGCAAGGGCGAAACCGTTCTCGTCCATGCCGGCGCGGGCGGCGTCGGAATGGCGGCGATCCAGATTGCGCGCCATCTCGGGGCCAGGGTGATCGCGAGTGCTGGCAGCCCGAAGAAACGGAGTTTGCTCGAAACGCTCGGTGTCGAAAACGTGATCGACTCGCGGCGCGGTGATTTCGCCGAGGCCGTACTGAACTTGACCGATGGTAAAGGCGTTGACGTTGTCCTAAACGCGCTCGCCGGTGAAGCGATACCGATGGGCCTGTCGTGCCTAGCTGAGTTCGGCCGCTTCATCGAAATCGGAAAGCGCGACATTTATCAAAACACACGCATCCCGCTGCGCCCGCTTCGCAACAACGCGTCCTTCCACGTTGTCGCAATGGACGCCGTCTTTCATGGCGACGAAGAACTGACCCGCCGGATGTTGGAAGAAGTTTCTAAACTGGTTGAGAAGGGTGCATTGCAGCCGCTCCCCTTCCGTGCTTTCCCAGCAAGTCGAATCGATTCGGCCTTCCGCCTCATGGCCGGCGGAAAACATATTGGCAAGGTGGTGGTCAGTTTCCCAACGCCTTTTGTTCCGCGCCGTGGCGAACTGCCCGGCCTGGGGTTCGAGGTGAAATCCGATGGCACCTATCTCATCACCGGCGCTTTCGGCGGCTACGGCAAAGTTCTGGCTCGATGGCTGATCGATTGCGGCGCGCGCAATCTTGTTCTGACAAGCCGAAGCGGCGCGGGAAATCCCGATGCCGAAGAATTTGTCGCGGATCTTCAGGCGCGCGGAGCGAACGTGAAGGTCGTTGCGGCGGACATCAGCGCGCCTAACGACGTGGATCGACTGTTCAACGAGATCAAAGGCACAAAAAATCCGCTGCGGGGAGTTTTCCATCTCGCCATGGTGATCGACGACACGCCGCTGGCCTCTCTCACGCCGGAACGGATGCTCGCTGTGTTCGCACCAAAAGCACAGGGAGCCTGGCTGCTGCACGAAGCAACCCGGGACATGAAGCTCGATTGCTTCGTCATGTTCTCCTCGGTCTCCAGCATCTTCGGAAATCCCGCCCAGGGAAATTACAGCGCGGCGAATGCTTTCATCGACAGTTTGGCGCATCATCGTCAGGCGCTGGGTCTGCCTGCCCTAACGGTGAACTGGGGCGTGCTTGGCGGCGAAGGTTACGTTGCGCGCAACGAGCGCGTGGCCGATTTTCTGGCGCGCCAGGGCACAAGGGCCATCTCGCCGTCGGAAGCGATGTCGCTCCTCGAATCGTTTCTCCGTGCCGGAAGCGCGCAGGTAATTGCCATTCGGGTCGATTGGTCGAAATGGCGTCAGTTCTTCAGAGGCATGCAAGCCAATCCTCTTCTCGAGCGAATCTTCGCGGCGCTGGGAAGCGAGGAAACAACGGGCTCGTCGAAAGATTGGCGGGCTCGGATTGATGCCGCAGCACCCGCCGAAAAACCGGCGGTAATTTCCCAGGCCGTGCGGGAAGCGGTTGGATCCGTCTTGCGTGTAAAACCCGACAGTCTGCGTGACGATCAACCGCTGACAGATCTTGGGTTGGATTCGTTGATGGGCGTCGAGATTGAAAGTTCGCTCGAAGCAGCAATCGGCGTGGCTTTGCCGCCGACCAGTCTGGTCCGCGCCCGCACCATCGGACAGATTGCGGTGCTAATTGCCAACCACATCGGGGGGACGGCGCCCACCGCGTCTGCAGAACCCGCGCCGGTTGCGGCCACTGCGGAATCCGCCAGCGCCGTCGACCTCGACGCGATCTCCGACGAGGATATCGAGCGTCTGCTCGGCAGCGAAACCGAGACCCCAGAGACTGAGACGATTGGAGGAGCGGAGCGCTAGCGCCCGCCCCGCTCAGTCGCGATGCCGGTTGATCAACGTGTCCGCTTAAAACAATGGCTTGAGAGCGGCGAAGCGCAGCTCCATCCATTAACTTTCCCGCAACGCGAACTGTGGGAAACGTCGCCGGTCCCGCCTGAGGACAGTGGCAATCACATCTGCTGCCTGATTGATGTGCGTGGACCCTTGACCGAACGCGATTGCGGCGCGGCGATCCAACGCGCGGTCGATCGTCAGGATGTTCTGCGGCTTTCAATTCTTCCTGGCAAAGAACGGCCGCTGCAAATGATTCGAAGTAGCTCCGAAGCCAATTTTGAATATCGCGAACTGGCGCCGGATCAGGCGCGGCCGGAAGCGATTGAAGAATTAGCGACGGAAATTTTCCATAAACCATTCGATCTGATGCAGGGACCACTTTATCGCGTGGTCGATTTATGCGCCCCTCCTAACCAGCATCTGCTGGTCTTCGCCGTTCACCATGCGATTGCTGACGGGTGGAGCCTGGGTGTTTTCGTGCAGGACCTGATCGGCGCATACCTCGAGATCATTATGCGTTCATCCAAACCTTTGCCGCCCGTCCCGCAAAAGTACGTCGAATGGGGCGCGGCCGAACGTGCCCGTTGGCAACCCGAGACGCTAGAAAAACGCGTCGATTTTTGGAAAACCAATCTGAAGGGCTCGCCTCGGATGTGGAATGTCCCGATCCCGCCGGGAACGCCGCGGCGATGGCTCTCAAAAATTCCCGCTGGCATGGCCGATGAGGCGCGAGAACTTGCACGACGCGCCGGCGTCACATTATTCAACGCGCTGCTCGGGACTTTTCAGATCGCGTTTCTCGAATGGAGCGGACACGCCGATTTGGTGGTCGGAACGCCGGTCGCGCACAGGACGAGACAAAGCTCGCATGAAACGATGGGATATTATTCGGGAATCGTCCCGCTGCGTGGGCAGCTCGATACGACCCGTTCGGCGCTCGACCATTTACAAGCGGGAAAACGCCTAACGAATGATGCATTTGAGAACGCCATCCCCTTCGTTGAACTGGCGCGCGTTCTCGGGGAAAAATCTGCGCCCGGATACAACCCGATATTCGAAGTAAGGTTTGCCTTGCAAAATCACCCTGTCCCCGAAGTTTCATTGCCCGATCTTTCCGCGCGTCTGACCATGCGCTCGACTGGCACCGCCCGCCTTCAGCTTGCCTGCGAACTCACCGAGCAGCGCGACGGTTTGGAAGTGGCGTGGCTTTTTCGCGACAATCTTTTTTCACAACGTGACATCGAAGATCTCGATGGCATATTTCAGAAGGTTCTTGGGCATCTCTGCCGTTCGCCGGAATCTCCGATTTCCCAGCTCCTCAATCGACGTTCATGAAAGCTGCCTCTATTCCAGAAGAATTTAGCGAAGCACACGATCCGCACTGGGTGTTGAAGAGCGCGTTTCAGCTGCTCGTCTTCGGGCTGGTTTTCGCGGAAGCATTACTCGCCCTGGCCGTCGCGCATCATTTTATCTGGATATCGGTCCTGCTCGTGATTGTGACTGCTCACTTGATGCATGGCACGTTAATCGGTCTGCATGAAGCTGCTCATGGCCTGCTTCGCAAAAACCGCACCTTCAATGAATTCGACGGGGTTGTGATCGGAACGCTTAGTTTGCTGCCCTTCAGCCTCTATCGCGTTGTCCATCAAACCCATCATGCCTATCTCGCGACTGAGCGTGATTACGAATTTTGGCCGCTCTCGCGACCGACTGTTTCGCGATGGAAAAGATGTTTGGCCGCGTTTTGTGAACTAAATTTGGGATTGTTTTACAGCTCCTTCGTTTTTCTGCGCGCGTTCTTTTTATCCCCCTCTCCTGTCCGCAGCAAGCGGGTTCGCCGAAGGATTTGGGCGGAATTGGCGCTCACCGTCGTGTTTTGGACTCTCGTCATCTGGGGCGTGGCAGCCTTTGATCTGTGGAAATATTTCCTCTGGATGTACTTCGCACCCGCGATAGTCGCCGCGAATCTGCAAAGCTGGCGCAAATACATCGAGCATGTCGGGCTGACTGGAGATACGGTTAACGCCTCGACCCGCAGCATCGTCGCGAGGAGTTGGCTCGGGCGTCTGTGTGCGTTCAGTCTCTTGCACGAACCGTTTCACGGCGTTCATCATCAAAAGGCGGGCCTGCCGCATTCGGTCCTCCCCCAGTACGTGGAAAAATTGCAGCCGAAGAAGCCCGGCGAGCAAACGCCTTACCCCAGTTACCGCAATGCTTTAGCCGACTTGTTGCGCTGCCTCGCCGATCCGCGCGTCGGGCCACAATGGCGCACGGCTGAGTCGCTG
>Ga0207697_10000216_pt1 | contig 30924 bp, 24 predicted proteins | sample KBSSwiS5withPhiX_FD_184293 | JGI IMG/M metagenome (GOLD analysis project Ga0207697, IMG submission 184293) | Switchgrass rhizosphere microbial communities from Kellogg Biological Station, Michigan, USA, with PhiX - S5 (SPAdes) (version 2) | ecosystem: Host-associated > Plants > Roots >... | reverse complement strand
CTCGCGCAACTTGAGCTTGATCGTTTCCGTAAGCCAGCGCTGGAAAACGTTGAGAACGAGAAGGACACCCGCGATCACGCCGAATACCCAGAGTTGCATCAGGAACTCGTGGACATCGCGCCGCGCCAGCGCGTCGTAGAAGGGCTCGTTCCAACGGTTGAGCCGGATCTGCCCGTAGGCCGTCGTCACGATGACGAGAAAGATCAATCCCCCCAGCCACAGCAGCGTGTTGCGCACGGGCGAGGCCCAGAACGCTTCGAGCATCATGCCAACCTGCGGCACGAGGCGCGAACTGGCAATCTCGTCGCTGTCAGGTCTGGCGGCGTGCTGGAATTGGTTGCTCATGAACTTGCCCGCTTCGAAGTACCGCGATCATTAACGACGCGAAGGCGTCTGCGGTGGCGTCCGCTTGTCTTCGACGCTATCCGTTTGGCAATTTTGCGCTGCCGCATGCTTGGCGGTCGAGCGCTCTGCTTAGGCTAGCTGCGGACGCTTTTTCTTCGCACGACGTCGACGTGCATCCGGACGCGCAACACCGGATGTGGCGTCGCACGTTGCGTCGTCAGTCGTGCGTCGGTGTGATGGCGAATTCCAGCACTTCCGGTTGCGCGAGCAGCGACGCCTCCAGCGCGCTGATCGCCTGCGGGCGGCTCGTCCAGACGACCGCGCGATATTCGAGGTGCGAGGGGTCGCCGGACAGGCGATATGCAAGCTCGCCCATCTTGAATCCGTGGCGCTCGATCAGTTGCCGGAACCGGTCCTCGTCCATTGCGAGCGATCGATCGAAGGCAACATCCACGCGCACGTACGACTGCGCGGGTAGCCGATCCTCCAGGTGCCGCAGCAGCGCGAGCGCGACCAGCGTGACGATGCTGGCTTCGGCGCCGGTCAGGTAGGACCCCGCACCGATGACGACGCCGATCGCCGCGGCGACCCAGATTGACGCCGCCGTCGTCAGCCCGCGGACCGAGAAACCTTCCTTGACGATGACGCCGGCACCCAGGAAGCCGATGCCCGTGACGATGCCCTGGATCACGCGCGTCACCTCGCCGCTGCCGTGGACGTCGGCCGTGAATTCGTAATGGGCCGCCGCCACGAGCAGCGCCGAGCCGAAGCACACGAGCGCGTACGTGCGCAATCCCGCGGCGCGGCCGTGGAAGCTGCGCTCGAGGCCGATCGCGCCGCCCGCGAGCAATGCGGCAACGGTCCTCGCGATCACGTCCCACTCGTTCATCGATCGATGCACCCCGCGCGAAGTGGCGGCAGTACACGTGAACGACGCAGACGCGTCAAGAGCCAGCCGGTCAATCCATGTACGCCCGCCGGCCGTATAATCGCGCCGCCTGCCCGCCAAACGGACCGCCGCCCTTGGACGTAACCAGCCGCACGTTCGGAAACGTCGTCGTCGTTGCGCCCGCCGGTCGCGCCGACCTTACCGGGTCGGCGGCGCTCGAATCCGCGCTCGCACCGCTGTGGGCGCGTGCCGACGTCAGCGGTCTCGTGCTCGATTTCGCCGGCGTGCCCTATATCAGCAGCGTTGGACTCCGCGTGCTGATGATCGCCGCAAAGGAGATGCGCGCGCGACGTGCGCGCATAGCCGTCGCCGGCCTGCAGCCGGTGGCGGCCGAGATTTTTGCCATCAGCCGCTTCGACAAAGTGCTCGAGGTGTTCCCCGTCGTGCGCGACGCGCTGGCGGCGATTTCTCCGACGGCGCTCGCCGCGTACGACGCGGCCTAGCGCGGACGATCCTCGAGTGAAGCGCATTCGATTCTGGGGCACGCGCGGATCGCTGCCGGTGGCGCTCACCGCACCCGGCGTGCGTGCAAAGATCATCGCTGCGCTGCGCGACGGCGCGGGTCGCACGTTCGAATCCGATGCGGAGATCGAGCGATACGTCGATGCATTGCCCTTCGCGGTGGCGGGCACGTTCGGCGGGCACACGGCCTGCGTGGAGATCGAAACCGGCGCGTCGGAATACGTGGTCTGCGACCTCGGCAGCGGCCTGCGGTCGTTCGGCCAGGCGGCGATCGCGCGGCACGGACCGGCGAATCCGCAGACGTATCACCTGTTCGTCTCGCACGTGCATTGGGATCACATCATGGGCCTGCCGTTTTTCGGCCCCGCGTACATCCCAGGCAATCGGCTCTTCTTCTACGGCGCGCACCGTGAGCTCGAAGCCGCGCTGCGCAGGCAGATGGAACCACCGTCGTTCCCGGTCAATTTCTCGGTGTTCAACGCCGACATCAAGTTCGTCTACCTGGAACCTGGCCAGGCGCACGACGTCGCCGGGATGCGCGTCACGGTGAAACGGCAGCATCACGCCGGCGACTCGTACGGCTATCGGTTCGAGCGCGACGGTCGCACCGTCGTCTACACCACCGACTCCGAGCACACGTTCGAGGATCCGAACGAGAGCGCCGCGTTCGCCAAGTTCTTCCGCAAGGCCGATGTCGTCGTCTTCGATGCAATGTACTCGCTCGCCGAGGCGATCTCGGTCAAGGCGGACTGGGGCCATTCGAGCAACATCGTCGGCGTCGAGCTGTGCCAGCTCGCCGAGGCCCGGCATCTTTGCCTGTTCCATCACGAGCCGGCGCTCGACGACGTGGCGCTTTCGACGATGCTGGAGGAAACGCAGCGTTATGAGGAAATCACGCGCACCGGCGAACCCCTGCGCGTGACAGCTGCCTACGACGGACTGGAACTGACCTTGTGACAAGTACCGCGCCGGAGACACCGCTGCTCCGGACGGCAAGGCTACGCGTGGCCGGCGCAGCGATCGTCGCGGTGATCGCAATCGTACTGACACTCGACCTCGGGCGCGCGCTGCCGCTGCAGCAGGCGTGGTTCGACGAGCTCCAACGGCTGTCGCCACGCGCGATGGGGATCACGCCGGTCACGATCGTCGAGATCGACGACAAGAGCCTCAAGGATCTCGGCCCCTGGCCCTGGCCGCGGACGCTGCTCGCGCAGTTGATGCACCAGGTCAACGCCTACACGCCGGTGGCGATCGGCGTCGACATCATCATGCCCGATCCCGATCCGCTGTCACCCGAACGCGCACTCGCGCACGTCGACATGGACGTGGCGTTGCTGCAGGAGATCTCCGCGTTGCCCTCCAACGATGCCGAGCTCGCGAGTGCGTTCCGGGCCGCGCCTACCGTGGTCGTGCTCGCCGATGCGGCGAGTGCTGCGACCACGCAGCTGCGCGTGACGCCGATATTGGCGCGCGATGCGAGCGGTGATCAGGCAGAGGCCGAACGAGCGAAGAAGGCGCTGATGCAGTATCCGGGCGCATTGTCGAGCCTCGCACCGCTGAACGATGCGGCGTCCGGATGGGGACTGATCTCGGTCCCCGACCAGCAAGGGACGATCCGCCGAGTTCCGCTGGTGGCGAGCGTCAACGGCACGCTCGCGCCCGCATTCGCGCTCGAGATGTGGCGCGTGGCCGTACGTGCGCGGACGCTCCGGCTCCTGACCGCCGAGGGCGGCGTCGAGAGCGTGAGCGCCGGCGACAGCCGCTTTGCAACCGAGCGCGACGGTACTGTGCGCCTCAACTTTTCACCACACGATCCGCAGCGGTTCGTTGCGGCCGTCGACGTGCTGAGCGGCAGCGCGGCAACCGAGCGGTTGCACGGTTCGCTGGTGCTGATCGGCATCACCGCGAGTGCGCTTGGCGACTACCGGTGGACGCCCATCGACAGACTCCCCGGCGTCGAGGTCCATGCGCAACTGCTGGAGAACATGAGCGAGAACGCATTCCTCGTCCGGCCGCTGGCGGCCCCGCTCGGCGAAGCGCTCGCCGCGATCCTGCTGGGCGCACTACTGATCTGGATGACGCCGCGTTGGCCGATCCGCTACACGGCGCCTGCCGTACTCGCGTGCATCGCGGCGCTGCTCGTTGCGTCGCACGCGCTGTTCCGATCGCACCGGCTGTTGTTCGACGCGGCGACGCCGGCGCTGGGCATGTTGCTGCTGTTCGGCGCACTGGTCGCGATGACGCTGGCCGCCACGGCACGCAACCGCAAGGCGCTGCAGGAGGTGGTGCAGCGTCAGCGCGAGGAGAGCGCGCGCGTCGCCGGCGAGATGCAGGCCGCGCAACGGATTCAGCTGGATACGCTGCCGCGCGCCGAGTCGCTGCGCGACACACGCGTCGATCTCGCCGCGTCGATGGAGCCGGCGCTCGAAGTCGGCGGCGACCTTTACGATTTCTACCGGCTCGACGATCGCCGACTGTTCTTTCTGCTGGGCGACGTTTCGGGAAAGGGCCTGCCGGCCAGCATGTTCATGGCCGTCAGCAAGGCGCTTTGCAAGAGCACGATGCTGCGCGATCGCGGCGCGGACCTTGGCATGCTGCTCGCGCAGATGAATGCGGAAGTGTCCCGCGACAATCCGGCGGCGCTGTTCGTCACCGCGTTCGCCGGTGTCCTCGATCTTCACACCGGCGAGCTCGACTACTGCAACGCAGGCCAGGAAAATCCGTGGCTCGTTTCACCTGCTGCAGGCATCGCGCGGCTGGTCGACGGCGACGGGCCGCCGCTCTGCGCTGTCGACGACTTCACCTATCGGCCGGGGCATCTGCGGATGGCGATGGGTGACATGCTGTGCATCGTCAGCGATGGCATCACCGAGGCGGCAAATGGTGGAGGCGAGCTCTACGGAGCGGCGCGGGTCGAGCGCACGCTCGCGTCCGCGCCCACGGCGCGCGCAGCCGTCGATGCGTTGCGCAGCGACATCGCGACGTTCGTCGGCACCGCCGTGCAATCGGACGACATGACCGTGCTCGCACTGCAATGGCACGGCGCGACCGTATGACCGACGTCGACGCCGGCGTTAGCGAACGACGATTTCGACGCGCCGGTTTCGCGGTTCCGCGACGCCGTCCGGCGTAGGCACCAGCAACTCGCGCTTGCCACGCCCGATTGCAACAACATCGGTCGTCGCGACGCCACGACTGATCAGCGCACTGCGAATGACGTCGGCGCGCTTGCGGGCGAGCTCGTCGTTGAAGGCATCGGTGCCCACGGCATCGGTGTGCCCGACGACGACGATGTCCACGACCTTGCGTTGCTTCAGGTCGGCAAACACGCTTTCGAAGTCCGCTTTCGATTGCTCGGTGAGTTCCTGCGAGTTCTCGGCGAAGTACAGCGTGAAATGCGCGGCCCGGGCAGGCTGTGCGCCGAGCGCGTCCTTGAACGTCGCCTGCACCTCGGCGTCGCTCGCCCGATACGCCCAGGGATCGGCATACGTGAGCTCCGTTGCCGCGTATGGCTGGTCGAGGCGCACCTCGCGAGCGCCCTGCTTGACGACGATCGCCGTGGGCCGTCCATCCTGCTCGGGCAGCAGGATGATTCGCTCGGTTCGCGACGCGCAGCCCGCCAGCGCGGCTGCGAGCGCGAGCGCGATCGCAACCGCCAGACAGGCGGCTCGCGCAGCGCTCGTCATCGGACCGAGACGACGAATTCGGTGCCGCGCACGCCGAGAATCGCCGACGGTGTGCGCACCGTCATCGCGTCGGAGGACTGCTTCGCGAGGCGGCCCGACACGACGGCGAGCGTGCCGCGCTGCAGCGATGCATCGAAGCGTCCGGCATTGGTCGTCGAGTCGAACTCGTAGCGGTCGAGCGAAAGCACGCTGTTCGGGCCGGCCGACAGCAGCGAGTTGTCCGTCATCGTGATGCCGACCGACCCGTCGTTGCCCGTACGCACGACGTCCGCGTCCTGGAGGCGCGCTCCCGCATCGCCTCGCAACGACTGGCCGGCGCGCTCGATCGACACGGCACCCGTGGACGTCTTGATTTGGCCGATGTCGGCGGCTTGCGCTGCACCAGCCCACGTGACGAGCACGAACGACAGCACCACCCATCCTGCGCGCATCGCGTCTCCCCTTCGCCCGTCAATTTGTCGGTGCGTGGAAGTATAAGGCGCAACGCGGAACGGGTGTCTGCGCCATCTCGCGGTGCAGCACCGCCGGCGTCGATGGCACATCGCTTGCGTTCGAATCCCGTATCAACGAGGAGACAGACATGGCTAGAAGCTCATTGAACACCACGGGCGAAAGCAATCCCGTCGTTCGCAAGGGACACGGCACGGGAGCGCTCGGCCCGAGCGACTCGACGGACAGCGGCAGCGACATCGTCGGTGGACCCGGGCTCAATCGCGACGATGGATTGCCGCTGCAACGCGGCACGACGTCCGATCCCGACATCGACCCGCGCGGTGCGACTGCGGGTCCCGACATCGGCGACGCGGATCTCGACAGCGACAGTGACCGGTACGGCACGGGCGAGCGCGGTGCAGCCGGTCGCGACTCGACCGAAGCCGTCGACGAAACGCTGACCGAGCAGGACAGCGACGGCGTCGAGTCCGTCGACGAGTCCGGTGGCCGGCGCGAGGCGAACGACGTCGAATCGGACGATCGTCCCGACGAGGACGTCGAAGCGAGCGAGTCGATCGAGAAGCGGCGCGGCCTGAACGGCGCGACGCGCCGCAAGCGCTGAGCGTCCGACGCGGCACCCCGCTGGTCGAAGGCGGACGAACGTACGTCCGCCGCGGCATGCAATATTTGCCCGGCGGCGAGTAACGGTTACAGGGTTCAGCGCGGCGATGGCTGCGCTGCGCGTGCGCGCAGCCTTCCTCCGTAGAGGTTCACGACCAGGCCGACGAACACGAGGCCGACGCCGACCGCCTGCAACGGCGCAAGCGATTCACCCAGGAACAGCGCGCCGCTCGCAAGTCCCGACACGGGGATCAGCAACCCGAACGGTGCCACCAGCGCGGTCGGATAGCGATGCAGCATGCGTGCCCACGACGCGAATCCGAACAGCGTCGCTGCGTAGGCGAGGAACAGCACGCATGCCCATGTGATCCAGCTTGCGGTCGCGACGGCATGCACCATCGCGGGCCCGCCCTCGAACAGGTACGACGCGATCAGCAACGGGACGGGCGGTGCCAGGCTCGACCATACGACGAGGGCGAACATGTCCGCCGAGTGATCGCCGGCGGCGCGCTTGGCGACGATGTTTCCCACGGCCCACGCGAATGCCGCGACGAGCACGAGCAGCATGCCGGCGAACGTCGCCGCTGCACCGCTCTGGATCTTGTAGACGGCCAGCAGCACGACGCCGAGCGCTGCGACCGCCGCACCGACGACGTTTTCGCGTTGCAGCCGGTCGCCGAGAAACGCGATACCCAGGCCGATCGTGAAGAATACCTGCACCTGGATCACCAGCGAAGACAGACCGGCCGGCATGCCGAGCTGCATCCCCAGGAACAACAGTCCGAACTGGAACACGCCGATCGCGAGACCGTACGCAATGACGAGCTTCGCCGGGATCCGGGGCCGCCGCACGAAGAACACGAGGGGAACCGCCGCGAAGAAGAACCGCAATGCCGCCAGTGCGAACGGCGGCACCTCACGCAGTCCCCACTTGATCGGGACGAACGAAAATCCCCACAGCGCGACCACGACGAGGATGAGCGCGAGGTCGCGCCCGGCCAGATGTACTTTGCGCACTCGGTGAGCTTAACACCGGCTGCGGCGACACACGGCGCCGCGGAAGCAAATCCACGCGGGGCGCGGTTCGGGGAATTGCATATACTGACTCTTATGCAGAACCGAACGCGCTTCGCGGAAGGCCGTCCGCACGACATCCTGTGTCTCGGCCGCTTCGGCGTCGATTTCTACGCGCAGCAGATCGGCGCACGCCTCGAGGACGTGTCGACCTTCGCAAAGTATCTCGGCGGATCGTCGGCGAACACGGCGTTCGGCTGCGCGCGCCTCGGCCTGAAGGCGGGTCTGATATCGCGTGTCGGCGACGACGCGATGGGGCGCTTCCTCGTCGAGACGATCGCGCGCGAAGGGTGCGACGTCAGTCACGTCGGCGTCGACCCGTCGCGACTCACGGCCGCCGTCGTGCTGGGCATCAAGGACAAGGACACGTTTCCGCTGATCTTCCTGCGCGAGAACTGCGCGGACATGGCGATCGGCGAGGCGGAGATCGAGGCGTCGTACATCGCGCAGAGCCGCGCGCTCCTGATCACGGGTACGCACTTTTCGACGGAGTACATCAACGGCATCAGCAACCGTGCGCTCGATCACGCGCAGGCGCACGACGTGCGTACGGTGCTCGACATCGACTATCGGCCGGTGTTGTGGGGACTCACGAAACGCGGCGACGGCGAAACGCGTTACATCGCGTCCGGCACGGTGACGCGGCATCTGCAGAAGATGCTGCCACGTTTCGACCTCGTCATTGGCACGATCGAGGAATTCAACATCGCCGGCGGCAGCGACGACATCATGCGCTCGCTTGCGGCGGTGCGTGCGTGCTCGAACGCCGTGCTGGTCGTCAAGCGCGGCGCGCTGGGCTGTGCCGTCATCGAAGGCGGGATCCCGGCATCGCTCGACGACGCGTTCAACGGCGCGGGCGTTCACGTCGACGTGCTGAACGTGCTCGGCGCAGGCGACGCGTTCTCGTCGGGCTTCATGTCGGGATGGGTGCGCGGCGAGGACTACGACGCGTGCGCACGGTATGCGAATGCGTGCGGCGCGCTCGTCGTTTCGCGCCACGGCTGTGCGCCGGCGATGCCTACGCGCGTCGAGCTCGATTATTTCATTGCGAACGCCGAGCGGATTCCGCGTCCGGACCAGGATGCGACGCTGACACGGCTCCATCGCGTCACGGCCCCGCGCACGCCGCGCGATGAAGTGCTTGCGTTCGCGTTCGATCACCGGAATCAGTTCTTCGATCTCGCGCAGCAGACGGGCGCCGAGGAGGCCCGCATCCCGCGGCTGAAAGCGCTGTTCGTCGAAGCAGTGGCTGCCGTCGAATCGGCGCGGGGGCTGCAGGGGCGCATCGGCGTGCTGTGCGACGACCGCTACGGCCAGGACGCCCTCAACGCAGCGACCGGACGCGGGTGGTGGATTGGCCGGCCCGTCGAGCTGCCCGGTTCCAATCCGGTCGCGTTCGATCGCGGCCGCTCGATTGGCACCACGCTTGCGAGCTGGCCGCAGGAGCACGTCGTCAAATGCCTCGTCCAGTATCACCCGGATGATGCAATCGACAACCGGCTCGAGCAGGAAGCGCAGATCCGCGCGCTCTACGACGCCGTGCAGGCGAGCGGCCACGAGCTCCTTCTGGAAATCATCCCGCCGAAGTCGATGCCGCGCGAACCGGACACCGTCTACCGCGCGATGAAGCGGCTGTACAACCTCGAGATCTTTCCCGAATGGTGGAAGCTCGAGCCGATGGACGCGGCGCAGTGGGCGGCGGTCGATGCGCTGATCGGCGAGCGCGATCCGCATTGTCGCGGCGTGGTGCTGCTGGGGCTCAATGCGCCCGTCGATACGCTGGCGAAAGGGTTCGCCGACGCGCGGCAAAGCGCTGTGTGTCGCGGCTTTGCCGTCGGCCGCACGGTGTTCCAGCAGCCGTCGACACAATGGCTCGCCGGCGCGATCGACGATCGCGCGTTGATCGGTGCGATCCGCGCCAATTTCGAGATGCTGATCGACGCGTGGCGCACGGCGCGGAAATCGGCGTGAGCGACACCGTGCGACTCACGATGGCGCAGGCGCTCGTTCGCTATCTGGCCGCGCTGCGGGTCGAAGCCGAGGACGGCGATCCGCTGTTGGGTGGCGTGTTCGCGATCTTCGGTCATGGCAATGTCGCCGGCGTCGGCGAAGCGCTGTTCGCGCACCGCGACGTGCTGCCGACGTATCGCGCGCACAACGAGCAGGCAATGGCGCATGCGGCGATCGCATATGCGAAGGCGAACATGCGCCGCCGGATGATGGCGTGCACGACGTCGATCGGGCCGGGCGCGACGAATCTCGTTACCGCGGCGGCGCTTGCACACGTGAACCGGCTGCCGGTGCTGCTGCTTCCCGGCGACATCTTCGTGACGCGCGCACCCGATCCGGTGCTGCAGCAGGTCGAAGACTTCCAGGACGGCACCGTCTCGGCGAACGACTGCTTTCGACCCGTCTCGCGCTATTTCGACCGGATCACGCACCCGGCTCAATTGCTCACCGCCCTCCCGCGGGCGATCCGCACGCTTACCGATCCGGCGCTGTGCGGCCCCGTGACGTTAGCGCTCCCGCAGGACGTGCAAGCGATGGCGTTCGACTATCCGGCCGAGTTCTTCCGACCGGCGCCGTGCCGTTTCGACGGTCCGCCGCCGATCGCCGCCGAGCTCGCAGCGGCAGCCGACTGTCTGCGGAAGGCGAAGCGCCCACTGATCGTCGCGGGCGGCGGCGTGCTCTACGCGAAGGCTACCGCCGAGCTCCGCGCGTTTGCCGACGCGCATGGCATCCCGGTTGCGGAGACTCAGGCGGGCAAAGGTGCGCTCGCGTGGGATCACGCGCTGCAGCAGGGTTCGATCGGTGTCACGGGCTCGCCGGCGGCCAACGCGCTCGCACGCGACGCGGACGTCGTGATCGGCATCGGCACGCGCTTGTCGGATTTCACGACGGGCTCGCGTTCCATGTTCGCGGGTGCCGCGCTCGTCAGTCTCAACGTCAACCGCTTCGATGCGCAGAAATGGCGCGCAATCGAGGTTTGCGCCGATGTGCGCCCGGCGCTGCCGGCACTGTCCGCCGCCTTGTCGGGTTGGCGTGCCGACGCGGGCTGGACCGCGCGTGCGCACACACTGGCCAACGAATGGCGCGCCGACATCGTGCGGATCACCGGCGAACGCGACCTCGGTGCGACGCTTCCGTACGAGGGCGATGTCATCGGCGCCGTCCAGCGCTCCAGCGCCGATTCGCCGGCGCGCGACATCGTCGTCTGCGCGGCCGGAACGCTGCCCGCCGAATTGCACAAGCTGTGGCGCACGTCGACGCCCGGCGGATACCACATGGAATACGGCTACTCGTGCATGGGCTACGAAATTGCCGGGGGCCTTGGCGTGAAGATGGCGCAGCCCGACCGCGAGGTCGTCGTGCTGCTCGGCGACGGCAGCTACCTGATGCTGAACTCCGAGATCGCGACGTCGGTGATGCTCGGGCTGAAGCTCGTCGTCGTCGTGCTCGACAATCGGGGCTTCGGTTGCATCAACCGGTTGCAACAGGCATGCGGCGGCGCGCCGTTCAACAACTTGCTCGAGGACTGCATTCGCGCGATGCCGCAGCCGCCAGCCGTCGACTTCGCGGCGCACGCGATTGCGCTCGGCGCGCGCGGCGAGAACGTCAAGGGTATTGCCGAGCTCGAGGCCGCGCTCGGGCGGGCGCGCGCGTCCGACCGCACCTACGTGATCGGCATCGAGACCGACCCGCACCGGACGACGGAAGAAGGCGGCTGGTGGTGGGATGTCGCCGTGCCGGAAGTGTCGTCGCGCGAAAAGGTCCGTGCCGCGCGCGAGCGCTACGAGCACGATCGCAAGGAGCAGCATCCGTGACCCGTGCCTCGACAGCGGCGCGCGCAAAGGACTGGGAAATGAAGCCGGGTTTCGACGTGCGCATCGGTATCAATCCGATCTCGTGGAGCAACGACGACCTGCCGTCGCTCGGTGGCGAAACCCCGCTCGACGTGGCGCTCGCGGAAGGCGCTGCGATCGGTTATCAGGGCTTCGAGCTCGGCAACAAGTTCCCGCGCGAAACGCAGGCGTTGCGCGACGTGCTGGCGCCGCACCGGTTGGCGCTGGTGTCAGGCTGGTATTCGGGACGGCTCGCGCGCCGAGGTGTCGACGAGGAGATCGCCGAGGTCGGTCCGCATCTCAAGCTGCTGGCCGAAGGCGGCGCCAAAGTGATGGTGTACGGCGAAGTGGCCGACAGCATCCAGGGTGCGCGCGTGCCGCTGTACAAGCGGCCGCGATTCGCGCGTGCGACGCAATGGCGCGAGTACGGCGAACGCGTGACGGCGTTCGCGAAATACACGCGCGATCACGGCGTGCGCCTCGCGTATCACCATCACATGGGCGCGTACGTCGAATCGGCGGCCGACGTCGACCGTTTCATGGAAAGCACCGGCGACGACGTCGGGCTGCTGTTCGACAGCGGTCACATGACGTTCGCCGGCGGCGATCCGGTTGCGATGCTGGAGAAGCACGTGCGGCGCGTATGCCACGTCCATTGCAAGGATGCGCGTCCCGACGTGATGCGGATGGCGCGCAACCGCAACTGGAGCTTCCTCGAAGCGGTGATCAACGGCGCGTTCACCGTGCCCGGCGACGGCGCCGTCGACTTCCGCGCGCTGATCGACATCCTGCGACGCCACAGCTATCAGGGCTGGCTGGTCGTCGAGGCCGAGCAGGATCCTGTCGTGGCACCTGCGTATCGCTACGCCGACATGGGCTACCGCCATCTGGCGAAGCTCGTCGGCGACGGCAGCGGATCGCTCGCATAGCCGAAGTTTCGGAAAGGATCATATGAGCCTGCTCGTCAAGGCGCGCCGCGAAGGCCGCGACATCGTCACGGTGACGCCGCAGTCGGCGGGCTGGCGTTACGTCGGCTTCTCCGCGCACCGACTCGCCGCCGGCGAATCGTTGCGGATCGACCAGCCCAGCGACGAACTGTGCATCGTCGTGCTCGGCGGTGTCGTCACGGTTTCGCAACGCGACGCCCGCTTCGCCGAAATCGGCGAGCGGCGTAGCGTCTTCGATGACGGCGCGCCGTACGCCGTGTACCTGCCGGAGGGTGCCGGCGTCGTCGTGCAAGCGCACATGGCGGCCGAGATCGCCGTTGCCAGCGCCCCCGGGGGCGGTGCGGACAAAGCGCGGCTCATCACACCGTCGCAGATGAAACGCTCCGCGCGCGGCAGCGGCGCGAACGAGCGCTTTGTCTGCGACATCCTGCCGCAGACAGAGCCCGCCGCTCACCTGCTCGTCGTCGAGGTGCGCACGCCGAGCGGGCATTCGTCGAGCTATCCGCCGCACAAGCACGACACCGACAACCTGCCGCAGGAAAGCTCGCTCGAGGAGACGTACTATCACCGGCTGCAGCCGGCACAGGGCTTCGCGTTCCAGCGCGTTTACACCGACGACCGCTCGCTCGACGAGTCGCTCGCCGTCGAGGATCACGATGTCGTCATGGTGCCGCGCGGGTACCATCCGGTCGTCGTGCCCTACGGGTACGAATCGTATTACCTCAACGTGATGGCAGGACCGACGCGCGAATGGCATTTCCGCAACGACCCGGCCCACGAATGGATGCTGCGCGCGAAATGATCGTCGCCCGGCGCCGATAACGAGAGAGGGACAGCAATGATCGAAGTTGCATTGTTCGGCGCAGGCCGGATCGGGGCGATCCACGCCGGCAACATCGCGCGCCAGCCCGGCGTGCGGCTCAAGTACGTCGTCGACGTCGACGCCGCGGCCGCGACCAAGCTCGCGCAGTCGCATGGCGCGCAAACGACGGATGCGGCGCACGTCTTCGACGATACTGCTGTTCGTGCCGTCGCCATCGGCTCGTCGACCGACACGCACGCCGACCTGATCATGCGTGCAGCGAAGGCCGGCAAGGCGATTTTCTGTGAGAAGCCGGTCGATCTCGATTTGCAGCGCGCGCGGACGTGTGCGGATGCCGTGCGGGCCGCGGGCGTCACGTGCCTCATCGGCTTTCAGCGCCGTTATGATCCGACGTTCGCGTCAGTCAAGGCGCGGATCGCGCGGGGTGACATCGGACGGCCGGAGATGCTGATCGTCACGAGCCGCGATCCCGGCGCGCCCCCCGTCGATTACATCAAGCGTTCCGGCGGCATCTACAAGGACATGCTGATCCACGATTTCGACGTGTTCCGCTGGATCATGGAAGACGAGGCCGCCACCGTGTACGCAACGGGAAGCTGCCTGGTGGATCCGGCGATCGAGGCGGCGGGCGACGTCGACGCGACGGCGGTGACGATCCGCACGCGCGACGGCCGGCTTGCGCAGATCAATACGATCCGTCGCGCCGCGTATGGTTACGATCAGCGGTTCGAGGTGCTCGGCAGCAAGGGGATGCTGCAGGCGGGCAATCACCGGCCGACGGAGGCACTGCTTTGGTCGACGGATGCCGTCGCTGCGGACAAGCCCGAATATTTCTTTCTCGAGCGGTATCGGGCGGCGTACGCTGCCGAGATGGCGCACTTCTTCGACGTCGTCGCGGGTCGCGCCGCCGCCGTCACCTCGATCGACGACGGCGTGAAGGCGCTGGCGCTCGCCGAGGCCGCAACGACTTCGTGGCGCGAAAAGCGCATCGTCGAGCTATGAGCGCCGAAGAGCCGCCTCAAGGAGCGAATTCCACCCCCACGGGGGGCAGTGCAGCGCGTGAGCCCGATGGGTCGCCCCAGGGCCGAACCGGCGAGTGCGAAGCGCGAGAGCCGCAAGCGTGGGGGAGCATATGAACCGATTGCGGGTGGGCATCGCGGGACTGGGCCGGATGGGACGCCGACATGCGGAGAATCTCGCGCATCGCGTGCCACAGGCCGAGCTTGTCGCGGCGTGCGACCCGAGCGCTGACGAGCTTGGCTGGGCGCAGCGACACCTCGGCGTCGCGCAGCGCTACGGCGACTATGCCGAGATGCTCGCGCAGCCCGATCTCGAGGCAGTATTCCTGGTGACGCCGACAACGCTGCACGCGCAGCAGATCGTCGACGCGCTGCGTGCTCGCAAGCATGTGTTCTCCGAAAAGCCGCTGTCGCTCGACGTCGGCGAGTGCCAGCGCGTCGAGGCGGAAGCCGCGCTGCAGCCGGACCTCAAGGTGATGATCGGCTTCGTTCGCCGCTTCGACACGAGCTTCCGGCATGCGCACGCGCGGATCATGCAAGGGCATATCGGGCGCCCGCTGATGGTGCGGTCGCATACGTACGACAAGCACGATCCCGGCGGCTACTTCGTCCGCTACTCGAAGTCGAGCGGCGGCATTTTCGCCGACATGAGCGTCCACGACATCGATTCGGCGCGCTGGCTGCTCGGCGGCCCGGTCGTGCCGGCACGCGTGTTCGCGAGCGGGCTGATCGCGCTGAACGAGGGCCTGCGCGAGTTTGAGGACGTCGACAACGGCGTGGCAACCTGCGAGTTCGCCACCGGCGAAATCGCGACGATTCACGCATCGCGGACGATGGCGCACGGGTTCGAGTGCCTGGCGGAGGTAATCGGCACCGAGGGCCGGATCACCGTCGGCGGCGAGGGACGTTACGATCACGTGATGATCGCCGACAAGCACGGCGTGCGGCACGAGAGCACGCCGACGTTCTACGACCGCTTCGAGGAGGCGTTCCTGCGCGAGGATACGGAGTTCGTGCAGACGGTTCTCGAAGACCGTGTCACGCCGCTGACGCTGCGCGACGCGACCGAGGCGACACGCATCGCCATGGCGATCCAGCAATCGCTGCGCGAGCGTCGCGTGATTTCGTTGTGAGCGGCCGCGCGTACGTAACAGGTGCGGTCGCGCGCTTGCGGTTGCGGACCTGACACCGTTGCACCTGCGCCGCCTCCCGCGGTGGCTGGCGTTCGTGGCGCTCGCCATCGTGACCAACGTCGCGAGCGCGCAGGACGAGGTGGCCATGTTCTGCGGCGTCAGCGTACCGTGGTGCGAGGCGCTGGCGCGCGGTTTCCGGGCCGATACCGGCATCGTCGTCAACATCACGTTCAAGGATTCTGCCGACGCACTGGCGCACGTGGCCGCGGAAAAGGATGATCCCAAGCACGACGTCTGGTATTCGGGCAACGGCGACTCCCAGCTGCGCGCCGCGGAAACGGGACTGGTCGACGAATACCGTTCGGCGCTGATGCCGCTGTTGCACGACTGGGCGTTGCGGCAGCGCGAGCTGGCGAGGGGGCGCGCGATTGGTGTTCACGCTGCGGTCGTTGGCATCGGCTACAACAGCAAGGCGCTCGCGAACAAGCGCTTGCCGGAACCTCGCTGCTGGGCCGATCTCGCCAGGCCCGAGTATCGCAACGAGCTGCACTTCGTGAATCCGTCGGCGTCGCGGGTCGGCTACACGACGCTCGCAACGCTCGTGCAGGTGTTTGGCGAAGAGCGCGCGTTCGAGCTGATGAAAGCGATCCATCGGAATGCCGGCAACTACGCGATCACGGCAAACGGTGCGATACGTGCCGTTGCGCGTGCCGAAGCGACGATCGGCGTCGCGATGCTGCATGACGGCGCCACGGAAATCGCCAATGGCTTTCCGGTGCAGCTCGTCGTTCCGTGCGAGGGCACAGGCTACGAGGTGGGTTCGATTGCCCTCGTTGCGAACGCCCCCCATCCGGCCAATGCGCGGCGCTTCTACGATTGGGTGCTGACGCCTGCTGCGCAGCGGATTCCCGCCGGCACGCGCAACTTCCACTACCTGGCGAACCGCGATGCGGGGAGCCCGCCCGGCGTGCCGGATGCCGACAACCTCCGCCTGATCCGCTACGACTTCGTCAAGTACGCGACGGGGGCGGAACGCAAGCGCCTGCTCGAGAAGTGGGAGCGCGACGTGCACGCGCAACCGCGATGACGCTCGCGATGTCGCCGCGCGCGTTGCCGGGCATCACTGGGCAAGGAATCCCGAATGACCGCTGAACGCTATGCCTTCGCGCAATCCGTCGCCCGGCTCGCCGGCACGCTCGCCCACCAGTACTGGCGCGATCGCGAGCGCCTGACCGTCGAGCTCAAGGGTCCGCAGGACTTCGTCAGCCACGCTGACCGCGACGTCGAAGCGCTGCTGCGCCGCGAGATCAAGGCGACGTTTCCGGACGACGCGTTTCTCGGCGAGGAAACGGCCGCATCGTTCACCGGACCGCTTACGCGCTGCTGGATCATCGATCCGATCGACGGCACGCACAATTTCCTGCGCGGCGTCCCGTACTGGAACGTCGCGATCGCCTACGTCGAGCAGGGTAGGCGTGCCGAGATCGGCGTGGTGTTCGACCCGGTGCACGACGAGCTCTTTCGCGCGCGGCGCGGCGACGGCGCGTGGTGCGACACGGTGACGGGTGCCGCGCGGCTCCATGTCGCGGACACGACAACGCTGCCGGGCGCGTTCGTGGCGCTCGGTCACCACGATCGCGCGCCGGATGCGCATCACCTCGAAATCCGGCGCCGGATGATGGAACAGGGCGTCTCGATGCGCAATTTCGGCTCGGGTGCCTTGCAGCTTGCGCATGTCGCATGCGGTCGCCTCGACGGATTCATCGAGCTGCAACTGTCGATCTGGGACGCGATCGGTGCGCTCGTCATCGTCGACGAGGCGGGCGGCCGCAGCGCGCCGTTTCTCCCGTCGCCCGTCACTGCGAAGGCGCCTTGCCTCGCAAGCACGCCGGGCATCTTCGACGCGCTGGCCAGGATGTCCGAGATACCGACGACGTGACGGCGAACGGCGTCGCGCGACGCCGTTCGCATCGAACAGGCTACGGTTACTTGGCCTTCGCGAAATCGCCGGCGTACGCGTAGGCGATGCCAGCCGGGTCGACGTACTTGCGCAGCGCTGCGTTGACTGACGCGACGGTCGTCGCTTCGATCGCGGCATCGATCTTCGCGGAGTTCGCCCACGTGCGGCCGAGGAACGCCTGCGATACGAGTGAGCCGGCCAGCGCGTCATCTTGCGCACGCGCGATGCGCCGCTCCTCGAGCAACGCCTTCTTCGCCGTCGCGACTTCCTGCTCGGCAAATCCGCCATCGCGGGCGCGCGCAAGCTCGTCGCCGGTGGCGGCCTGCACCTTCGCGAGGTTTTGTGGCGCGAAGATCGCGTAGACGACAAACGTGCTGTTCTCGTCGATCGGCGCCGGCTGGAACGCCGATCCAACCGAATACGACAGCCCGTCCTTCACGCGCACGCGCTTGAAGATCCGCGAGTCGCTGTCGCCGCCGAGAATCCGATTGGCGACGACGAGTGCCGCGAAGTCCGCCGCCTCGTCGTTGAGCGGCAGCGACAGGCGGCCGAACATCGCCGCGTTGGCCTTGTCGGGCGTCTCGAACGTCTGCGGCGCTGCCTTCGTCGGATAAAGCGGCTGCGGGACGCGCGCGTACGGTGTCGGGCTTGCGTAGTCGCCGAACAGTTCGCGGATCAGGGGCTTTACAGTGGCCGCGTCGAAATCGCCAACGATGGCAAGCTCCGCGTGCGAAGCGCCGTAGAACTTCGCGTGGAACGCCTTGACGGCCGCGAGATCCAGCGCGCGCACGCGATCGATCTCCTCGTCGATCGTCGGCGTGTAGCGGACATCGTCGGGTGGATACGGATTGCCTGCGCGCGCCACGGCGCGCCGCGCGATCGCCGTCGGGTCGCTGCGGCTCTGCTCGAGCGCGGTCAGCCGTTCGCGTTTCATCTGCTCGAACTCCGCCGGCACGAAAGCCGGCTCGCGCAACGCCTCCGCCCCGAGCCGCAGCACGTCCGGCACGCTGCCGCGTACGGTCGTCGCGTTGACGGCAACCGTGGCGCCGCCGCCCCCGATATCGAGCTTCGTGCGGAGCTTGTCGAGCGCATCGGCGAATGCCTGCCGATCGTGCTTGGCCGTACCGCGTTCCAGCATCGAGGCGGTGAAGGCCGACACCGGACTGCTGTTGCGCAGCGTCTCGGTGGCGCCGACGTCGAGCCGCAACTCGATCTGCGCCGTCTCGCCGCGCGTCTTCTTCGACAGCAGCGCCACCTTCATGCCGTTCGGAAGTGCGAACCGCTCCGTGCGCGCCTCGAGGTTCGCCGGCGACGGATCGAACGACTCGCCGGCGGCAACGGCGGGATCACCCTTGTAGTTGTTGACGAGCGCCGGCACGTCGACGCTCGCGAGCATCGGCGCGCGGTCGGGCTTGGTTTCGGGCAGGAACATGCCGATCGTCAGGTTCGACGACTTCAGCCACTGCGTCGCCACGCGGGTGACGTCAGCGACGGTTACCGTGCGCCAGCGGTCGCGGCGAATGAAAAAGAGGCGCCAGTCGCCCTCCGCGATGGCATCGGCCAGCGCGACGGACATCTTCTCCGGATCGTTGATCGTGTCGTCGAAGTCCTTCTGCGCCTTCTTGCGCACGCGGTCCAGCTCGGCGTCGGTGATCGGATGCGCGGCGACGTCGTACAGCGTGGCGAGCATCGTGTCGCGCGTCGCATCGATCGCTTCGCCGTTCGGCACCTGCGCCCAGAAAATGACAAAGCCCGCGTCGTGCTGCGGGAAGAACCAGTTCTCGACGGACGACGCCTTCTTGCCTTCGACGAGCGCTTTGTACAGGCGGCCTGCGGGCTCGACGGTCATGATCTCGGCGAGCGCCTCGGACGCAGTTGCGTCCGCATTCGCCCCTTGCGGCAGGTGATACATCGCGCCGAGCCATTGCGCGCTGGCGACGCGGCGCACGGTGACCGAGCGCTCGCCGTCCTGCACCGGCTCTACGGTGTAGAGCTTCGGCAGCGTCCGTGTCGGCCGTGGAATCGCGCCGAATGTCCTGGCGACGGTCGCGAGCACGCGATCGGCGTCGAACTTGCCGCCGATCGTCACGACGGCGTTGTCCGGCTGGTAATACGTGCGGTAGAACGCGCGGAGCTTCTCGAACGGCACGTTCTCGATGTCGGAGCGCGCTCCGATCGTGGGCTTGCCGTAGTTGTGCCAGTCGAACGCGACGGCGGCCATCCGCTTCCACAGAACGCTCTGCGGGCGGTTCTCGCCGCTTTCGTATTCATTGCGCACCACCGTCATCTCGGAGTCCAGCTCGGGCTTGCTGAACGTCGAACGCGTCATTCGCTCGGCTTCCATCTTCAGCACCCAGTCGAGTGCCGGCTGCGCAGCGGTGAACGTCTCGAAATACGTCGTCCGGTCGTACGACGTGTTGCCGTTGAATTCCATGCCCCGCCGACCGAGCTCGACAAACACGCTCGGCACCGACGGCGTGCCCTTGAACAGCATGTGTTCGAGCAGGTGCGCCATGCCGGTCTCGCCGTAGTTCTCCTGCCGCGAGCCGACCTTGTAGGTGACGTTGACGGTGGTCGTCGGCTTGGTCGCGTCGGGAAACAGCAGCACCGTGAGGCCGTTCCCGAGCCGGTATTCGTCGACGCCCTCGACGCTCGTGATCTTGGTGATGCCGGCCGGCAGCGCGGCGGTCGCGGTGACGGGGACGAACGCGACGATGAGAAGCAGCCGGTAAAGGCTTCTGCGGCAAAGAGACATGGCGGCCTTGGCGGGTGGGTGGATGAGCGACGATTCGGACAGCGGCCGGGGCGCAAAGTGCCGCCGTTGATTGACGTTTACGTAAACGTCATGTACGGTTGGCAACCGGCGGGCGCGCCGGGCACCCGAGCGCCACCGATCCGGTAAGCTTTGAACCCGCCTCCTCTGCGCCGCCCGCGCAGGCAAGCTCACGAGGTACGCGATGAACGACGTCTCGACGCGCCAGCCGCTGGTCTACCGGCCGACTGCCAAGGTCCGCTTCGTCACGGCGGCGAGCCTCTTCGACGGCCACGATGCGTCGATCAACATCATGCGCCGGATCCTGCAGGCGACCGGCTGCGAGGTGATCCATCTCGGCCACAACAGGTCGGTCGAGGAGATCGTCGACTGCGCGATCCAGGAGGACGCGCACGGCATCGCGATCTCGTCGTACCAGGGCGGCCACGTCGAGTTCTTCACCTACATGCTCGACCTGTTGCGCGAGCGCGGTGCCGGTCACGTGAAGGTGTTCGGTGGCGGTGGCGGCGTGATCGTCGCTGCGGAGATCGACGAGCTCCACAACTACGGCGTCACGCGGATCTTCTCGCCCGAGGACGGGCAGAAGCTCGGCCTGCAGGGGATGATCAACGAGATCGTCGCGGCGGCGGACGTCGACCTGACGCAAACGTGTCCCGAATCGATCGCGGCACTGACCGACGCCGATCGCTTCGTGCGCGCGCGTTCGATCGCCCGGACGATCAGTGCGCTGGAAGCGGGTGTTGCACCGCCGGCGTACCAGCAGGCGTTGCGCGAGGCCGCCGCCAAGACGACGACACCGGTCCTCGGCATTACCGGTACCGGCGGCGCTGGCAAGAGCTCGCTGACCGACGAGCTCATTCGCCGCTTCCGCCTCGACCAGCAGGACAAGCTGCGGATCGCGATCCTGTCGATCGATCCGTCGCGTCGCAAGTCGGGCGGCGCATTGCTCGGCGACCGGATCCGGATGAACGCGATCCACGCGCCGAACATCTACATGCGCTCGCTTGCCACCCGTGATGCAGGCAGTGAAATATCGAAGGCGCTCCCCGACGCGATCGCGACGTGCAAGGCCGCGGGGTTCGACCTCGTCATCGTCGAGACGTCGGGCATCGGCCAGGGCGACGCCGCGATCGTTCCGCACGTCGACCTGTCGCTGTACGTGATGACGCCCGAGTTCGGCGCGGCCTCGCAGCTCGAGAAGATCGACATGCTCGACTTCGCCGACTTCGTCGCGATCAACAAGTTCGACCGCAAGGGCGCTCATGACGCACTGCGCGACGTCCGCAAGCAGTACCAGCGCAATCGCGAGCTGTTCAAGGTGGCGCCCGACGAAATGCCGGTCTACGGCACGGTTGCGTCACGCTTCAACGACGACGGCGTCACCGCGCTCTATCAGGCGATCGCGGCCGCATTGCGCGAGCATGGAATGGCGCTCGCCGACGGCGCGCTACCGCATCCGCCGACGCGCCACTCGACGCAGCAGCAGGCGGTGGTGCCGCCCGCACGCGTGCGCTACCTCGCGGAAATCGCGGAGACAGTGCGGGGCTATCACGTGGCGGCGCATGCGCAGGCGCGCGTCGCGCGTGAGCGGCAGCAGCTTCGCGCGGCGAAGGCGATGCTGAAGGACGCGCTGCCGGCGCTCGACGCCCTGATCGCAGAGCGCGATGCGGCGCTGCAGCCGCGCTCGAAAAAGCTGCTCGACATGTGGCCGCGGCTCAAGTCGTCGTATGGCGGGGACGAATACGTCGTTCGGATCCGCGACAAGGAGATCCGCACGGCACTGACGACGACGTCGCTGTCGGGCACGAAGGTGCGCAAGGTCGCCCTGCCCTCGTACGAGGACGACGGCGAGATCCTGCACTGGCAACTTACCGAAAACGTGCCCGGCAGCTTTCCGTTCACCGCCGGCGTGTTCGCGTTCAAGCGCGAGAACGAGGATCCGACGCGGATGTTCGCCGGCGAAGGCGACGCGTTCCGAACCAACCGGCGCTTCCATCTGCTCGCCGACGGCATGCCGGCGAAGCGGCTGTCGACAGCGTTCGATTCGGTCACGCTGTACGGCAACGATCCCGATCGCCGCCCCGACATCTACGGCAAGGTCGGCAATTCGGGCGTGTCGATCGCGACGCTCGACGACATGAAGGTGTTGTACGCAGGCTTCGACCTCTGCGCGCCGAACAATTCCGTGTCGATGACGATCAATGGCCCCGCGCCGACGATTCTCGCGATGTTCATGAACACGGCGATCGACCAGCAGCTGGACAAGTTCGCGCAGGACAACGGCCGCGAGCCCACTGACGACGAGGCAGCGAAGATCCGCGCATGGACGCTGACGACGGTGCGCGGCACCGTGCAGGCCGACATCCTGAAGGAGGATCAGGGCCAGAACACGTGCATTTTCTCGACGGAGTTCAGCCTGAAGGTGATGGGCGACATCCAGCAGTATTTCGTCCACCACAACATCAGGAATTTCTATTCCGTTTCGATCTCCGGCTATCACATTGCCGAGGCCGGCGCCAATCCGATCTCGCAGCTCGCGTTCACGCTCGCCAACGGCTTCACGTTCGTCGAGGCGTATCTTGCGCGCGGCATGCACATCGACGACTTCGCGCCGAACCTGTCGTTCTTCTTCAGCTACGGCATGGACCCCGAGTACGCGGTCATTGGCCGCGTTGCGCGGCGGATCTGGGCCGTCGCGATGCGCGAGCGCTACGGCGCGAACGAGCGATCGCAGAAGCTCAAGTTCCACTCCCAGACGAGCGGCCGCAGCCTGCACGCGCAGGAGATCGCGTTCAACGACATCCGCACGACCCTGCAGGCGCTGATCTCCACGTACGACAACACGAACTCGCTGCACACCAACGCGTACGACGAGGCGATCACCACGCCGACGGAGGACAGCGTGCGCCGGGCGATGGCGATCCAGATGATCATCAATCGCGAATGGGGTGTGGGCAAGAACGAGAACCCGAACCAGGGCTCGTTCATCATCGACGAGCTGACGGCGCTCGTCGAGGAGGCGGTGCTTAGGGAGTTCGAGGCGCTGTCCGAGCGCGGCGGCGTCCTCGGCGCGATGGAAACCGGGTACCAGCGCGGCAAGATCCAGGAGGAGTCGCTGTACTACGAGCATCGCAAGCACGACGGCTCCTATCCGATCGTCGGCGTCAACACGTTCCGCAATCCGCACGGTGACGCCGTGCCACAAAAGGTCGAGCTCGCGCGCTCGACCGACGACGAGAAAGCCTCGCAGCTTGCGCGCCTGGCCGATTTCCACGCGCGCCACGGCTCCGAGGCGCCCGCAGCACTCGAGCGCCTCAAGCGCACGGTGATGGCCGGCGGCAACGTGTTCGAAGAGCTTGTCAGCACGGTGCGGGTCTGCTCGCTCGGCCAGATCACGCGGGCCCTGTTCGACGTGGGCGGGCAGTACCGGCGCAGCATGTAGCGGCCGTAAGCGATGATGCACGGCGCAAAGCGTGCGCAGGGGCGCTGCCGGGGCGGCAGATAGAATGTCGCCTCCTTGCACGAGCGGGCCACGATAGATCCGCATGACACCGACCAGCCGCAACGCGCCGCAACCGCCGTCGAGCTTCGCGCGTGCCGGTGCGACCGTTCACCATTGTCCGACGTGCGGGAGCACGAATGTCCGCCGCTCCACGCGGCGCGAACGCGAGCGCGAAGTCGGCGACCACAAGTTCCACTCGCCTTACCGCTGCCGCGCGTGCAACGAGCGCTTCTGGGTCGTGAGCCGGAAGGCGCGGACGGCCGCGATCGTTGCCACCGTCTGCAGCGTCGGCCTCGCGCTGCTGATCGCGTTCCTCATCGTTTCGGTGCGGGACGACGATGCGGCAGCCAGCGACGCAACGACCGCCGCGCGTGAGGACGAGCCGGCGCCGCCGCCGCCGGCCGCGCCCGAGTTGAAGGATCCGTTGCGCGCCACCGACTTGCCGCGGCCGCCTCCACCCGTGCCGCGGTCGCCGCCTGCGAAGTCCGAGGCTCAGCCGCTGCGACCGCCTGCGCAGCCATTCGTAAAGTGACCGCCAAGCACACGCAACGACGAGCAGCCGCCGGCATCGAGGCCCGCCCGCTAACGCCGCAGCGGTTCGACGATCTCGTGGCGCTGTTCAACGGCCGCGGCGGATCGCAGGTACGCGGCTGCTGGTGCATGTTCTACCGCCGTTCCGGTGGCATCGATCCGCCGGCGGGTGTCACCGCGGCACAGTACAACCGGCACGCGTTGAAGGCGCTCGTCGACAAAGGCACGGTGCCCGGGCTGATCGGGTACCGCGACGGCCGGCCCGTCGCGTGGATCTCGTTCGGCCCGCGCGAGCAGTTCGCAAAGCTCGCGCGCTCCCCGGTGATGAAACCGGTGGACACGAAGCCCGTCTGGTCGGTCGTGTGCTTTTTCACCGCAGCCGATGTTCGCGGAATGGGCGTTTCGGAGGCGATGCTCGAGCACGCGACGGCGTTTGCGCGCGCGCACGGGGCGTCGCTGCTCGAGGCCTACCCGATCGACAAGCCCATGCGCGATCGGGACGACTCGATGTGGTTCGGTGCGAAATCGATGTACGACCGTGCGGGCTTTCGCGAGGTCGTGCGGCGCAAGCCGGCGCGGCCCGTCGTGCGCAAGGTGTTGCGCGCCGGCTAGCGTGCGCCGGCCTGCGCAAGCAGCGCCACCATCGGCGCGAAGCCGCGGCTTCGCGCGAGCGCCAGCGGCGTCGCACCGCTGCGATCGGCCAGGTTGAGGTTGGCGCCGCCGTCGATCAGCGCCTTCATCGTCGCCACGTGCCGCGGACCGCCGTCGCCCAGCACGATCGATTCGATCAGCGCGGTCCAGCCGAGATTGTTGACGTGGTCGAGCGGTGCGCCGGCGCGTATCAGCGCACGGACAACGTCGTCGTGGCCAAGATGCGCGGCGGCGATCAGTGCCGTGCCGTCGTAACGGCTGGTGACGTTGCGTGGATTGCAGCCGACCGCGAGTGCCGTCTCGAGCGTCGGCACGTCGTCGGCGACCGCGGCGATCGTCACGATGTCGTAGCGATCGCGTTCGAGTGCGTTGGGGTCCGCGCCGGCCTTGACGAGACTGCGCATCGCGTCGTGCGCCTTCGCGTAGGCGGCGACATGCAGCGGCGTGCGGCCGTACCCGTCGCGGGTGTCGACGACGCCGGCCGTTGCACCCAGCGTCGCAATCGTTGCCGCGTCGTTGCGCGCTGCGGCGGCAAACACCCCCGCGTACTGCGCGCGCTCGGCGGCAGTCGGCGGCACCTGGCTCGACGCAGAGGCGGCGACGAACAGCAACAGCGCGCAGAACGGGCGTAATCGCATCGGGTCGCTCTCGGGTGCGTGAAAACGGCAGCAGTTTACGTGGAACATCGGGCGCTGGACGGTGCCCAAGTCTCGCAGTGACGGAAAGAGCTGTTCGCGTAAGATGTCCAACAGTCCGGCGGTGTCGCCGGCGACCGACGATCCGACGAGCGTGACCGATCAAACGCACTGGGCGTTCCCGACCGAATTGCAGCCGAAAGGCGGCGAGGTTCCATTCGACCTCGGCGTTGCGCTGCACGCGGTGGTGGCTTTGCGCGTCGAAGTGCCGGACGACGCGTTCACCGCGCCGATCCTCGGCACCGAGCGCACCGGGAACGGCGTCGTCATCAACGACGACGGGCTCGTGCTGACCATCGGCTACCTGATCACCGAAGCCGAAACGATCTGGCTCACCACGCATGCGGGTACCGTCGTGCCCGGCCACGCGCTCGCCTACGATCCGGTCACAGGGCTCGGGCTCGTCCTCCCGCTCGGCAAGCTCGACGTCGGGCCGATCGCGCGCACCGACCTCGAATCCGCCGACCTCACTGGCGACGTGTTCGTCATCGGCCATGGCGGTCGCGGCCACGCGTTGAAGGCGCGCGTGTTCGCGCGCCGCGAATTCGCCGGCTACTGGGAATACCTGCTCGACGAGGCGCTCTTCACCACACCGCCGCATCCGGAATGGAGCGGTGCCGCGTTGCTCGACCGCAACGGCCGGCTCATCGGCATCGGCTCGCTGTTCGTCCAGGAAGCCGACGGCGACGAGACGGTCAAAGGCAACATGTTCGTGCCGAGCGAGCTCATCGACCCGATACTCGACGACATGCTGCACCTCGGCCGTGTCGACCGGCCGCCGCGACCCTGGCTCGGCCTCTACACGGCCGAGACGCGCGACGGTATCGCCATTCAGGGGCTTGCCACCGACGGCCCCGCGGAGCGCGCCGGCGTTCAGCTTGGCGACGTCGTCCGCGACGTTGCCGGCGAGCCGATCGACGACCTCGCCGATTTCTACCGCTGTGTCTGGCAGCGCGGGGCCGCAGGCACCGAGGTGCCGCTGACGCTGCTGCGCGAAGGCAAGGTTCGCAACGTCACCGTGCGGTCGGTCGACCGCAGCGCGCTGCTGAAAAAACCGCAGCTGCAGTGATGGTCCGCGGTGCGGCGGGTTACTTCGCGGCGACGCGCGTGCCCGCCACCGTCGTGCGTAACGCGTTGCCCACCAGGCCCGACATCACCATCGGCAGGTAGCGCGCACCGACGTTGCGCCAGCGATGGAAGTCGTCCGGTGTGAGCGCGAGCACGCCGGGTGCGATGTTGTGCGCGAGCGCGCGCGCGACGCCGTGCTCGATGGCGGCGATGACTTCCGGATGGCCCATCTGGCCCGGATGCCCCAGCGAGAACGACAGGTCGTTCGGCCCGAAGAACACGGCGTCGATGCCGGGCACCGCGAGAATAGCGTCGAGGTTGCCGAGCGCTTCGCGCGTTTCGGTCATCACGATGACGGAAGTGCCGGCGTTCGAATCGGCGATGTGCCGTTCTCCGCCGAAGAAGCCGAAGCCGGCAGCGCGTGTCGAGAACGCGGCGCCGCGCGTTCCGACCGGCGGATATTTCGCTGCAGCGACGATGCGCCGCGCCTGCTCGGCCGTGTGCACTTGCGGCACCTGGATCGCCGACGCACCGATGTCGAGCACGCGCAGGATGTCGGGCTCCAGGGTACGCACGACGGGGATCACGCCGCTCGCGCGTGCCGCGCGCAGCATGTGCTCCGTCGACTCGATGCCAGCCGGTCCGTGCTCGTTGTCGACGATGACGAAATCGACGCCGGCGTGTCCGCACATCTCGACGAGCGATGGCGACGGAATGCCGACGAACATGCCGAGCAGCGCACGCGGACCGCGCAGCAGGTCCGGCAACCGGGTGTCGATCACGTTCATCGGATTGGGCATGGCGTCGTTCGCTGGCTCTGATCCGTCGGACGCACAGCGTACATCATCGACCGGCGTCGCGGCCCGCCGTCGCGGGCGTTCGCCGACGCCGGTTGCCGTCCTGCATTACTTGGCGCCCGATGCCGCCGCGCGCGGCTCGACCGCCGTCTCGTACTCCCACCCGCCGCCCAGCGCCTTGGCGAGGTCGACGAGCGCAAGCCGCACGTCGCGCGCGGCGAGGATCTGCAGCGTCTGCGCCTGCAACAGTTGCCTTTGCGCGTCGAGCACCTCGAGATACGGCGAATAGCCAGCTTTGTAGCGGACGTCCGACAGATCGTACGCCTGCTGCAGGTTCGCGCTGCGCTCGGTCTCCGCGGCCAGCGCCTCGCGCGTCGTCCGGTCCGCGGCGAGCGCATCGTGCACGTCCTTGAACGCCGCCTGCACGGTTTGCCGATAGTTGACGACGAGCTCCTCGCGCCGGGCGGTAGCCGCCTGCACGTTGGCGTCGATCGTGTTGAGGTTGAGCAACGGCTGCAAGAGGCCCGCGCCCAATGACCAGAAGACGGCTGGCCCGGTGAACAGATTCGACAGCGCAGCCGATTCGGTTCCGAGCGCGCCCGTCAACGACACCGACGGGAAGTAGTCGGCGCGCGCGCGATCGATGCGCAGGCTCGCGGCGGCGAGCGCCTTCTCGATCGCCCGCACATCCGGGCGTCGCTCGAGCATGTCGGACGGCAGTCCCGCCGGCACCGTGGGAACGTCGAGCAGCAGGCCGGGCGACGCGTTGCGTGCGACCATGGGCGCGAACACGTCGCGCGGCGACCGGCCGGTCAGTGCGGCGAGCGCCGATTCGAATTGGGCGATCGCGCGCTCGGTGATCGCGATGTCGGCGGTCACGGCCGCACGTTCCGCCTTGGCCTGGGCGAGGTCGTAGTCACCGATGATGCCGGCTTGTTGCCGATCGGTCTGCAGCGCAACCGTTTCGTTGCGCAGCGTCAGCGTGTCGCGCAGCAGCCGCAACTGCGCGTCGGCCGCGAGCAGGCCGAAATACGCGCGCGCGACTTCTGCCGCCACGACAGTGCGCACCGTCTCGCGCGCGAACTCGCTCGCGAGCACGTCGTTCTGCGCGGCGCGCGTCGCGGCGCGGTACTTGCCCCACAGGTCGAGCTCGTACGCCGCGTTGAGCCCGATTCGGAAATCGTTGCTCGTCGCGGGGAAACTGGACGGAATCGGCGTTGCGCCGACACGCGAAACGCCAAGGCGGCCGGCGTTGACGCCGACATCGAGCGTCGGATAGAGGCTTCCCTGCGCCAGCGTCACCTGCGCGCGCGCGGCGTCGATGCGTGCCATCGCGACCTGCAGGTCGAGGTTGCTGGCGAGCGCTTCGTCGATCAGCGACGTCAGCGCCGGCTCGTTGAATCGCGTCCACCACCGTTCGAGATGGACATCCGTCACGGTCGCCGCCGGCAGCTCGACGACCGGCGGCGCTGTCGGCGTCGTCGTGCAGCCAGCGATCGCCGCTGCGACGGCCGCGATGAGAATCGAGTTTCGTAGCGAGTGCGCCATCTTGTCAGTCTCCGTGAGCGGTCACCGGCGGATGGCCCGGCGTCGTCGGCACGTGGTGCGACGACGTGCGCAGGTGCTTGACCTCCTCGAGCAGCTCGTCGTGGCTGCGGCGCTCGATGAGCCGCCGCTCGGTGATCACGCGATAGAACAGCGGCACGAAGAAGATCGCGAGGAACGTCGCAGCGAGCATGCCGCCCATGACGCCCGTGCCGGTCGAATGCCGCGCGCCCGCACCGGCGCCCGTCGATATCGCGAGCGGTGTCACGCCGAGGATGAACGCGAGCGAAGTCATCAGGATCGGCCGGAACCGCAGCCGCGATGCCTCGATCGCCGCCGCCGACGGCGACAATCCTTCGTGCGTCTTGAGCACCGCGAACTCGACGATCAGGATCGCGTTCTTCGCGGCGAGGCCGAGCAGCGTCACGAGGCCGATCTGGAAGTAGACGTCGTTGGTGAGCCCGCGCAGCCAGATTGCCGCGAGGGCCCCGAACGTGCCGAACGGCAGCGCCAGCAGCACCGAGATCGGCAGCGACAGCCGCTCGTATTGGGCGGCGAGGATCAGGAACACCATGACGACGGCAAGCCCCAGCGAGAACGTCGCCGCGCCGCTGGATTTCTTCTCCTGATACGACGTGCCGCCCCAGTCGAAGCTGAAGTCGCTCGGCAGCGTTTCGCGCGCAATCTGCTCGACGCGTGCAATCGCCTGGCCCGAGCTGAATCCCGGCGCGCCCTGGCCGATGATCTTCACCGACGGCAAATTGTTGAACCGGTCGAGCGCGTCCGGCCCCGACGAGTAGCGAACGGTCGCGACCGACGACAGCGGGATCATCTCGCCCTTGGACGAGCGCACGTAGACGGCACCGATGTCGTCGGGTCGATTGCGGTACGTCGGCTCGGCCGACATCAGCACCTGCCATGCGCGACCGTACTTGTTGAAGTCGTTGACGTAGAAGTTGCCGAGCGTCGCCGACAGCGCGGCAAATACGTCGGAGATCGGGATGCCGAGCGTCTTCGCCTTCTCGCGGTCGACGTCGACGGTGAGCTGCGGCACCGTCGCGCGCCATAGCGTCTGCGCCCCCGCGAGTTGCGGATCCTGGTTGGCGCGCGCGAGGAACTGCTGGGTGACCTCCGACAGGCGCTTGGCGCCGCCGTCACCGCGGTTCTGGATGTAGAACTCGAAGCCGCCCGCCGTGCCGAGCCCGAAGATCGGCGGCGGATTGAACGCGAGCACCAGCGCTTCCTTGATGCCGGCGGTCTTGCCGTACAGCTCGCCGACGAGCTGCGGCGCCGTGACGGTGCGCTCGTCCCAGTGCTTTTGCGTGACGAAGATCGTCGCCGCGTTGTTGCGGAAACCGCCGCCGATGAAGTCGAAACCGGTGAACGCGATGATGTCCTGGTTGTTCGGGTTCGAGCGGATCGCCTCCGTCACCTTCGAGACCACCTTGTCGGTGCGCTCGAGCGTTGCGCCGTCGGGCAGGATCACCGCGCTGATGTAGAAGCCTTGATCCTCGTCGGGCACGAGGCTGCCGGGTGTCACGCGCCACAGCCACGCGGTCAGCGCGACCATGCCGATGAACAGCAGCGCACCGATGAGGCCACGCCGCAGCATCCAGACGACGCCATCGTTATAGCGGGCGGTCACGCGCGCGAACCAGTCGTTGAACCATGCGAAGAAGCGGTTCGGCGGCTCGTGCGGCTTCAGGATGATCGCGCACAGCGCCGGCGACAGCGTCAGCGCGACGAGGCCCGAGATGACGACCGAGATCGCGATCGTCACGGCGAACTGCCGGTACAGCTCGCCGGTCAGTCCGCCGAGGAACGCGATCGGCACGAATACCGCGGTCAGCGTCAGCACGATCGCGATGATCGGCCCCGTCACTTCGCGCATCGCCTTGATCGCGGCGTCGCGCGCCGGCAGCTTGTCCTCGCGCATGTGCCGCTCGACGTTCTCGAGCACGACGATCGCGTCGTCGACGACGATGCCGATCGCCAGCACCATCGCGAACAGCGTCAGCGTGTTGATCGAATAGCCGAGCGCGTAGATGCCGGCGAACGCGCCGATCAGC
>Ga0207697_10000214_pt1 | contig 30982 bp, 37 predicted proteins | sample KBSSwiS5withPhiX_FD_184293 | JGI IMG/M metagenome (GOLD analysis project Ga0207697, IMG submission 184293) | Switchgrass rhizosphere microbial communities from Kellogg Biological Station, Michigan, USA, with PhiX - S5 (SPAdes) (version 2) | ecosystem: Host-associated > Plants > Roots >... | reverse complement strand
TTGCCAATGGGGTGGACTTCATCGCCTCGATCGCCGAGCCTGCAACCTTGCCTGTCGTTTCAAGCGGCATGGTGTCACCTCATGGTTGCCACCGCACGACGATCAGGCCGGTACGACCGACGCCGACAACAGAATCACCGCCGCCACCGCCACCGCCACCGTAATAACCGCCCGCCCCGCCACCCGTCATCCAACTGCCGCCGCCACCGCCACCGCTGCCCCACGACCCCATATCAATGCCATTGCCACCGGCTCCGCCATAAGCAGAAGTGTTATAGCCGCCACCACCGCCGCCGCCATTCGTACCAGCGCCGCCATTGACACCGTCAGTACCCGCCGCCCCGCCACCGCCCCAAGCGTAGCTATTGCCGCCAGCACCCGGTCCGGCACTACTGGCGTTGCCACCGCCCGCGCCACCGCCACCACCGCCACCACCGCCCTCGTGGCCCATTTGAGCATTATATGCTCCGCCCGGTCCACCGTTGCCGTATGGTCCACCAGCGCCGCCGCCGCCGCCAGTATTGCCGCTGCCTCCGTTGTATCTGATCGCACCAACACCGTTCGCGGCATTGCCGCCAGCACCCGGTACAAAATTGATTGCGCCAGTGCCACCGGGCGCGGCCTGACACAGCGTCGTTCCGCTTTGCCTCTGGAATAGTGTGTAGCCACCGGGACCATCGACGCGCACGTTGCAAACTTCGCCGGGAGTGAGCGTGACGTTACTCACTTTTGAGTACGCGCCACCGCCGCCGCCGCCGCCACCGAGCGCGCCATTGCCACCGCCGCCAATGCACTCGATTGAATTATTGGCGTTGTTCCAGTTGGCCGGTACCGTCCATGAGGTCGTACTAGCCCATGCCGCTGCCTGCGCTGCTGCTGCCGCCACCGAGATGTTCGCCGAGCCGGTGATTGAACTCGTTACCGTGTCGGTCGCCGTGACGGTCGTCGTCTGCCCCGTCCTTGGCGTAATTGAAAACTGACCATAACCATTCGTGAGGACGCTGTTGGCTGGCATGTTAGCCGCGCCGTCATTGCAGGTGATACGCACAGTGCCGGAATAATTAGTAGTCGGTTTGTTTGATTCGTCAGCAGCGTGGACTTGAACATTAAATGCGGTGCCTGTCGTTCCTGAGGCCGGGACTTGGACAATCAATTTTGTTGCTGGCGCAGCAATGCCGTAGGCTTTTGTCGGAGGCGTAAAATTCGCAGTCCAGCGGGCTATGCCTTTGCTGATACGGATTTCATCAATCGTGTGTGGCCATTGCTGACCGGTGTATTCACCAATCCGCCCGACCGCGAACAAATTAGCGCTGCTGTTGATTGCACCGCTGATGGCGACATCTGCCACCACCTGTACTCCATCAAGGAACAGCTTGAGTGCATTGCCGAAACGAACAAGCGCGGCATGATGAAAGATTGAGTCCGTGACCGCAGCGCCCCCAGTCACAACGACGTTGCTCCCGCCTTGGGCGACTGTCGCATAAAGCTGGTTGGTGGCGCTCAAGCGTATGGAGAAACTGTGCGTCGTCAGCGTAGCCGCGCTGTCCATCTGCCCAAACATTGTGCGGTAGGTTCCGCCGCCAGCGCCAGCGACATTGAATTGGCACTCAAGCGTGAAGTCGCCGCTGCCCATATTGAAGTCAGCATGTGCCGGATAGGTCAGTGCGCCATTGCTGCCGATGTAAACAGAGCCTGAACCAAACTTGAAATAACCAGCCGACACCTGTGCAATGCCAACGACCCCGGCGTTGCCTCGCTGCTTTGGCGAATAGTCAGTAAAAACGGTGCTGGCGTTTACACCGTTACAGTGCAAGAGCAATACAGTGAAAGCGTCATTGCCGTTCAAATCTGGCGGCGCACCCATCAGTGCCGGTGTGATCCCCGGCAGCATCAGGCAAACCCCGCCGAGAAGGTGCAGACAAGCACGCCCATTGATGCGTTTACTGAGTATGAAATAACATCAAGTGCATTTGGCGTTGCTGTCAGGGCCGGCTTGATCCCACCGGGGAACCAATACATGTTTCCCCAAGACGTAATTGTGCGGCTTCCGGTTGCATCCTGTCGGAGATAAATAAGACCTTTCTGCCCTGCCTTGACATTGATTGGATTTGCCAGCGTTCGACCGGCGGCACCAAGCGTCCAATAAAAATCAAGGCCAAGACTAAAATCCGGCGTGACGGTTGCTGCATCATTTAGTGTTGCAATCGCAGCCGCACTCCACGCCGCTCCCGGCGTGAGCATCTTTGTCGGCGCGGAGTTGGCGATATATTCGGCGGCAGTGGCAGCGACCGGAATTGCCGAAGCCGCTGCACGAGACGTGTCGGTTGGATGGACGTGATCCTCACGCGCATACTTGACCGCGACACCGACAGCCGCCGCACCGTCCATAATAGGATTGGCAGTCGCAGCGGTAGGAGGCGCAGGAACAGCCGCAACAGCCGCGTCAACATAATCTTTTCGCACAGCATTCGCTGCAGCAGGACCGGTTGGCAGCGACAAGTGGCCCGTCATCGTGTCGCCAGCGAGCTTTACGCCAGCGACCCATGTTGACGATAGCCGTCCGTACAGCTTGCCATCTGTCGGCGCTTCCGGCACCGGTCCCGCCGGACCCTGCGGACCTGTCGCGCCGGGATCGCCCTGCGGACCCTGCGGACCTGTTGCGCCCTGCGGTCCCTGCGGCCCCGGCACGGTGCTGTCCGCGCCAGCCGGTCCCTGCGGTCCCGCTGGACCTTCCGGTCCCGGTATCTCGCTCGCCGGTCCCGGTGCCCCCGGCATCCCCGGTACGCCCGCACTGCCACGTGGTCCCGGTATCCCTTGCGGTCCCGGTGGACCAACGTCACCTTCATCACCCTTCGGCCCCATTGGACCTTGTGCTGGCACTTCGATGACGATGACATCGTCAGGGTCAACAAATTCAGTTACCATCAGTCAGCCTCTTACTGCCGCCACCGCCGCCATTGATAATAAGTTCACGCGAAACCTCGTTCGCCCGCACCATCTCGTTACGAAAGCTTTCAACAGCCGCGCCGGTCTGCCGCTGCATCTGCGAATTCTCTATGAGCAGCAACGGCATCCAAGCGAGCGAGCAATCCCAATGATCGACCGGCTGGTCGCTCTGCGGATGCTTGCCGAGCACATGAACCCACAGCGGGCACTTGTCGCACACGTCCGACATGGCAGCGCGATGCAGCGGACAGATCAGGTTGTCAGGTCCGCGTGGCTTCTGCACTGTCTGCGGCATCTAGAGTTTCCACTGCGATGTCAATGTAAGACTTCCACGCCGAGATATCGTCGATGGGCTGGTTCGGTTCCTTGAAGCCATCATTTGGATCGTCATCAACAAACTCAATTGCGCCACGTTGCGTCTCAGCATTCCACTGGATGACGTGGACCGCCGGATCAATGTCCGCGCAGTCAACCGGCACGGCCACGCCGTCGATGTAGACCACGTTGTCGGTACGTGAGATGGTTGCTGTTTTCATGGCTCAGTTCTTGGTGGCGATGATGAGATCGACGTAGGCGATGCGGCAATCGATGCCCGCAGCGAAGGCGGCACCGGAGCCAGCCGCGCCGATAATAGTGGTTTGATTGTACGAATAGTTCTCGGCACCGCCGTAAGTCGTGTTTGAAAACGTATCGCCAAAAGCCACAGTTGAACCATTTGACAATGGAAATTGTGCCGGAGAAGTGCTGGCGGAAACTTTCAAAAAATGATTGTGCGACGGCATGTGCGCCGTGCTGAGCGTCACGCCGTCCGTGCTGGTACGACCGAGGAAAGTCGAGAAAGGAACAGAGCCACCGGAGCCGGGAGTGCCGCTGACCACGCGCAGCACCTTGTCGTTGTGCGTCGTCTGCTTGGTCCATCCGGTCGGTGCCGCTGTTTGCTGAAACAGCATCTTGGTCCCGGCAGGAAAGCCGCTTTGAGCCGCAGCAACGGCGGCATCGACATATTTTTTCGAAGCGGCATGAAAGTCGGCGGCAGGGTCACCGGCCAGCGTCAATGCGCCGGTCATGACGTCGCCCGCCTTTGCCACCTTGCTGTTGGCGAGCGCAGTGTCGGCGCTCTGGAACGCTGTCGTTACCGCCGCATCACCGGCATCGACGTATTGCTTCGGTGCCGCGACGAGCGCGCTCCCCGGATCACCCGCGAGCGCCAACGGTCCGGTCATGGTGTCGCCAGCCGGATCGACGGCCTTCACCCATGCGGCGTCCTTCCTGCCGTAGACCTTCCCATCTGACGGACCGTCGCCAAGACCACCGGGAGGACCGGGGTCGCCCTGATCGCCCTTTGCTCCCGGCAAACCCGGAGGTCCGGGTGGACCTATCTGGCCGGTTGCGCCGTGCGGCCCCGGTGTGCCCGGTGCGCCATCGTCACCGCGATCACCTTTCGGCCCCATCGGACCTTGCTCAGGAACCGAAATAATCTTGACACTGGTCATCGCGTTGGTCCAATTGCGTGTGTCAACTTGCCCCTGAAAATGTCCTCGCGCAATCCATCTGGCCGCAGCAAAATCAGACTGTGATAATAATCGCCAGCCTGCATATCAACTGTCTGCTCACGCAGGATGCGAATATTGAAGGTCGTCAATTTGCCATCGACGTCAGGCAGGAAATCAATGTCGCCGTCATCGGTGCTAAGCGACACGAACACTTCAGTGTCCTCCGGACGCTTGCGTATCATCATCATTAGGCCACAACCCGTGAAGTCAAACGGCACGCCATTAATGACCCACTGAAACGCCCGCGAAAAATCGGCGTCAGAGAACGTCATGATCTGGACTTCTGCGGCTTCTGACATGCTGCCTCACAAATTCGCGTAGTAATCTGCAAGTGGATCGGGCGCGAGTTCGCAAACCAGCCAGCGACCGTCACGCCAGACTGGCCACAGACCCTTACCGCAGCGCGGCGGCGGTGTGCATGTTGCATTGCCCGGTATCAACACGACACCAAGAGCACGCTGGTCACAGTCCGTCACATCGAGCGTCTGCTCGCCTGTGTAGGCCCCGCTTTCGTAGTCGAAGCAGAATACTTGCATGTCAACCATCCACAATCAAAGGCACGACCGGCGCATTGCGTGGCCGCGTCTCCTGTCCGACGTTGAGGTTAAGGCTGACACCCGCTGTGAACGCCTTTGGAAAGTCGCCCATTGGCGGACCGCTGTCCAAGGCGTGTGCAAGGCCGCTGACGTTCGGATTGGTGAACATGGCGGATGGCGGGGCTTTGCTTGGGTCCCAAATGATGTTGGAAACGGCCATCGAACCGGCCCCGACGATTTCACCGGTCTGCGAGTTCTGCTGCTGATACAATTGACGCCCCGGATCGACGCCGCGCGCATCATCCCAAAACCGCATGAACTCGCCGCGAAAATCCGGCAACCGGAAAGTTGTTGAGCCGTCACCATACGAGAAACTTGTCCAATACCGGTTGGCCGGGTTTGTCCAATCAGAATCAGCCGCGATACGACCGGACGCAGCAGCGAACGCATAAAGCTGCGGATGCGCCGTGCGCGGCAGGATCGCCCCGTTCAGTTTCAAAGTGCCTGGAAACGCCGCATTGCCAGCCGTCAGAATGATGCTGCCGACCGGACCCAGACCCGAGGCAGGCTTCGGTATCAGACCGAAGAACTGGAACGCACCTTGCGCGGCGGAATAGATCAGCAACATGATCTGCCCGGTCGCAGCATCTCCGCTCTGCAATGGCGCACCGTTGCCGCGCACTATCGGCACCGGAGCAAGTGCGTTTACCTTGATCTGCGAAGCCCCGGTGATGTCATTGGCAAGTCTCACTTCAATGGTAGTGCCCGCGACCAGCGCCGTGATCGCCGGGACGAAATTTGCGACAAGAGAATTAGGCGTACCGGTATCGTTGACGTATGGAATATTGACAAACGTGTTGGTCGTGCTGCCACCACCAGCGGCACCGCTCGCGTACGGGTTGAACTCCCAATAACCGGCGTCATTCCAGATCGCCTCAAAGATCACGCCAGCCTTGATGTCATCAGCCAGCAATTCTGCACCGCTCGCGTAACGCAGCGCATGACTGTCGCCGTCCACTACCAGCGTCGTCGCCCCCGTATTGTTCACAGCGCCCTTGATGCGCAGCGGCATTCCCGGCGTCATGGTGTTTGCAATCGGCGGGTCGAATTCTACGGCAACGGCATTTGGCGCGCTGTTGACCGCCAGCGCATAATTCATTCGTTGACTACGCATCGCGTACAGGAGCTGCGCAAGACTGGCATCATCCGGCGTCAGCTTCGCAGCTTCGATGGCAGCGACAATTTCGCGCTGCGGATACTCGACTGCTTCCGCCGGGATGATCGAACCTTGCCGACCTAGGCTTGGGTCGCCATTGATGTATGGAGCATCGACATCTTGAACGCCGTACGGTTGATGATATCGCATCTAATTCCCCTTATGGTGTACCTGCCATTGACCCGCCAAGCTGCAGGCTAGAATAGTCAAAAACGATCTGTGTATGTGCTGGCTTGATACGCTCCAGCAGACAAGGCACTTCCCCAGCCATGCCAATAATGAGGTGGGGGTCAACACCAGACTCACCGCCAATCGGCCCTGTCCTGAACCAAGTCAACTTAACTTGACCGACTCCAATGGACCAGTAGAATCTCATTTCTGGCGGTCCAAGATACCAGCGCATGTTGCCGGGTACGCCACCAGAAATTGCCTCGTCATACGAAGTATCGCCGACCTTGGACACGCCGCACATATAAGGAGCATATTCCTTGATCTGAATTTCGTAACCGAGCCACGACATAATCTTGACGAAGAATTCACGGCTCTGGCCACCAAGCAACGTCATCTTCAGCATCAGGATACGACGACGATCCGCCAAGGATTGCTGCGTGCCGAAGAAGCAAGGATCAGGCAGACCCCAATTGCGCTCCCAATCCGCAAACATCTCAGTTGACTTGCGCGGATCAGTTTCTATCTCGAGAAGATCAGCAGCACGCCCGTCAACGAAACCCCAATATTCGCACAGACCGGTAAGCGTGCGGACCAGCGTGCTTTGCGGAAAGCGTGGCCACGCCTCACCCTGCGGCAGCAGGGCAAGCACCGCCTCGACGTAGTCCTTGCCCTTGCGACGGACGTGCTTGTCGTAGTCAGTCATAGATAACGCTTCCCAAAATCCCTATATGACCAACAGATTGCATCACGTCATCTTCATTGTTTGCCAGATGAAAGGAAACGACGCTCGTTGTATTCATGATGGCGTAGCTTTTCCATGCCGCAAAAATCGTTTGACCGGGGGCAGCAAGATTGCGCAACATCAAATTAAGGCTTTGCTCAATCTCAGCCCGCACGCTCTCGGTATCCGGGACGAGTTGGTCAATGATGCAGGTTATTTCCTGCTTGACGGGCGCTACCACGAAAGTATCTTTCACCGCGACCGGACGTTTGCCGTTGATGTAAATTTCCACGGCATCAATGTCTTCCTGAGTAGGAATGCCGTCATTGTCGGCGCGCATATCATCCATCATGAAGCGCACCGTCACAGTGCCGATACCCATTTCACTCGCAGCCCACGCCCGAGTTACTCCCGGCACGGCCAGCGCCCACGCCTCATAGTCATAGGCCGCGCCACCCATCGGCGGCTGCTGAATTCTACGCAGCACGCGTTCACGCAATTGCTCGTCAGTTTCATCATTGACACCGCCATCAATGTCAATGACAGGTGCTTCACTGGTGACGCCAATGATGACGGTTTCCATTGACAAAACATCACCGAGGGCCTTGTTGCCTCCGGCACCGGGATTCAATGCTCGCACCATGGCCGTCACGCCAATGTCACCATTCGCAAAGACCTGCTGAGTGGTTTCATATGGCCAGTCATCGCTGCCGGTCAATCGCGTGCCAGCCGGAATGATTGCTCCCTGATCACCAAATATTGTAATACTACCGGAAGCAAAAGTCGCAACCTTGCGTCCGGTGCTGCCGTCAGCATTGACAAGCCAGATGTCTCCGTGACGATCAAGCCATTCATGCTCAGCGGTATCCGGCAAGAACTGCAGCGACAGCCAATCCAGATAGCGCAATGTCAGATGGCAGACAGCGGCCATGGCATCCGCCATGACGCGTAGCACGCTGTTGCCGACAAACGAAGCACGACCAAGACTCGTGGTGACTTCACCGCGAACCATTTCGCGAACTGTGCGCAGCGTTGGTGTTGACCAAGGCAAGGTCTAATCCCCTCTAACTGTTATTTCGTCCCACAGATTCTGGAAACGAAGTTCAATCTTGCGTTCTTCACCACGATAAATAGTTACCAGAACATGGATGCGTTCAATACTGGCTCTCGTTACTTCTATATCAATTCGCGTACAGATACGACGCTCAATCAATGGCTGCAGAGCGACTCGACAATATTGCTCAGCTCGCGCCAGTGTTGAACCTTCCTTTGCTTCTGCCGGTGTGATCTTGCTGCGTTTCAGCAGCCAGAGCTTTGCGCCAATCGGCCAACCGTCCCAGATCGTTTCTGCTTCAAAGTCTCCCCACCAGCCGCAACGATCGGTGCTGTCTGGGTTTGGCAAAATGTCATCAACGTCCGCAAGCGCATAAGTCAGCAAAGCCATCTTGACAATGTTGACCAGTTCCTCAGTCTCATCAAGCGTAGCATCCGGCTTCAACAGCCAGTCTGCCCAGATGCCTTCCAGATTGGTTACATTGATAATGCGAACGTCTGACATTTACGAGCTCAAGGCTACGACATTGCGCTGCATGAAAGCCGGGTGTACCGTCCTATTCTCCTCAATCAATTCATCACTCCTTGATCCAACGCAGTAGATGCGATTGGACAAATATAAAGCAGGCAAATTAGCCGCAAAATTATAATTGACAATTCTCGGCAACTGACGCTCGGTGGCTGACATATGCTGAATCAAGAGTGCCGCCAACCCTACAAAATTTTGGTAATCTCTAGATACAAATGAATCAGCCTTGTTCATTTTTATTTCTTCAATGATCGCTGCTACTTCATCCATAAGCGCAGATGCTTCATTACGACTCTTAAATTCAATCTTGGCAATGATCTGTGATTGCTCAACAAAGGAAAAAATGACAGCCGCGTTCACGATGGCCAGCCCAAGTGGGAAGGCAGGCGTTTCCTTGAACATTGCGCTGCGCACATTGTTCATTGACTTAACAGTTGCACCTGCCATGCGCGCCTGCTCAAAACACGCGAACAAGGCCGTCCCGACTACATGATCAACAATGAGCTGATGGAAATTGCTCAGAAACTTTCCTATGGCGGAACGAAGATTGGCACCTTCATCACCGACAGAGGCAATAGAAAAGCTGACAAGCTCAGCCATCAATCTGGTAGAAATTGCAAGGGCCTCTGCGCGTTCAGATTTTTTCACGGTGTTGCACCTTGATCTATCATAGCGGCCTGATCATTGGCAGTCTGCGCGGCATCCGCCCCGGCAGTCTGTGCCTGATCACCAACATTGACGGCACTATTAGTCTGTGCAGGAGTATTTCCGGGATTGCCTACTTCCACAAAAGTCATTTCAAATGTGCAATAGCCGCCACGCTCCCGTGTCTCCGTCACGTTATAGCGTTCACACAAGCACTTTTTCGGCTCCGCCAAATAAGGGTCCATCAGCGTTGCCCCTTCAGGCGAATCAAGTGCATTCATCAATGCACGTTTACGCGTGTGATAGTCAGGGCCTATGAGATAACCAGTGATCTGATAACGCGTCGCCGCACGCCCCATATCCTCAGCGTATGGAATATCTCGCTTTGGATATTCGTGCAACACCACGCGTCGTCCACCACTGCGCGCCTGCTGCTCAACATGATATTGCACACCAGCAAACGATGCTGGTACTAATCGCTTGCGCCAAGGCGCAGGGGAGATTTCTTGAATCGTCGCCATTACTTCAGCTTTGCCTCCAAAACCGCCACCCGCTCCTCAAGTTCACTGACCAGCGCCGATCCCTGTTGCGCAAAATATACTTCGCTCCAGTGGTCACTGCCATCACACAGATACATGCCGTAGGACACATCGCTGATGGTGCGATCTTTCCTTCCAAGCAAATTAAGTATCACTGAATTGATCAGCGTAATCGACGCTCCACTACCTCCCGGTGCCCGCAACACCAGCGGCACGAACTTAACGCGCTTGATGACCTTGTGCGGGCTGTCACCGAATGAAGTAATCGTGCCAGCGCCTTCGATTATCACATCATTTGTGTCCACGCTGTTGTCGGCAGGCGACAACGGCACGATGTCAGCGACCGTCAAGAACGATGGTGCTGCTTCACCATGCGCCGTATGCCAAGGAGTAAACACCATTTAACTGCCGATCTTTGCAAATGTCTTTTTCGCAGGACCGCCCTCGGTCACGACCTTGGTATCAATGTCTTCATCCTTATTATCTAGCCCAAGGAAAGTCTTGCCACCGCCATAGGTCTGGAAGCGGTCGCTGACATCAACATTGACCTTCGGTGCCTTGCTTTCAATGTGATCGGAAAATTCCATCGTCGCAATCTTGCCCTTGAGAAACCAAGTCTCCGATGACGCCTCATAGTAGCCAACTACGTTGTCGCCTGCACGAAATTCTATCCGGTCTTTCGTACAGCGCACTTCGGTGTTGACGCTGTCGCCTTCATGCTTGTATTTTTCCTGCTGCCCGGTGCCTCCACCGCTGCCTTCGCCCTCCAGCGCCTGCACTCCAGCAGCGCCACCACCGGACTGACCATCTTGTTTCTTTTCAATCTTGTGCGTCTGCATTTTCTTGTTGACGTGACGCAGACTGGCGAAACGGGTCTTGTCGCTCTTTGGATCTTTTACAGACTTGCCGTCAAGCGACACAACGTAAGTACCATTTTCTTTAAACAGCACCATCTGCTCAGAGCCATCAGGCGCATAATTAGCGCCCTCACCTTCGCTCATGTCATAAGGGCGCACACGCCTGTCATCAACCAGCGCTATCGGATGCGATCGCGATCCGCCCACATATATCATCAATGCTTCAGCCGCCGGTCCTTTTGGCTGATCATGATTCCAATCACCGTCTTCAGTTGGATTGGACGGCTTGGAAGATTTCTTCTGGTTAGGGTCTTCCTGCTGCTTGATTGGGAATGAAGTCATCCCGACCATCTGCCAGCGCTCAAAGTCGCTGGGCGTTTCACTATGATAGACGTCCGCCTTCTTGACTTCCTGCATCAAATGGTCATCGCTGAATTCACGTATAGTCGCGCGGGCAGTTCCCATGCGCGCCTGCCGTGCAGCATTGGCAAGTGTAGTGCGTATCGTCATTGATTCGGCCTCGGTGTGCCTTCGCCTAAAGCTTTGGTATTGACAAGTTCAAGCACGGTGCGCGTACCAGTGCTGTTGTCTTGACTGAACGTGGCGCTCTTGAGTATCAGAGGAATTCCGTTCATTACAAGCATCGGTGACTGCACCGTCACCCATTGCCCTCTATTCCACAATCCACCAGAAGGCTTCAGCCAGCCGTAGACGGTCCCGTAAACTGTGACATAGGACTCCTTCAGCCAGCCACTTTCACCCATCACGCGCCCTTCAAGCAAGTCCTTATGGAAGTATGGTATCTCAGGGACGACGACGCTGGGCGGATATTTCTGTCCGTAAGTTTCAAATGGTTCAGCCTTGAATGGTTCACTCGCAACCTTGGTACCATGCTGCTGATCATTGCCGGGACCTTGATTTGGGCTAGGCACACCGCCAGCTTGCAGAGGATCATAAATTACTTCGCGCCCCTCCATCATGTTTTGCCCTTCAATAAGGCTGTCACTGCCGCCCACGGCCCCGGTCAAAATTACGAAATTGCCCTGCGGGTCTGACGTATGAGAAATGCCAACCGGACTGTTCTTGACGCCTAAATGTCGTGTCAGTACGTCGATGAAATCATGTACCGATTCGCCTGGAGTCGCGGAATAACGCGGTATCTTGAACTTTGGCAGCGCACCGCCTTCAATTTTCAAATTGATTTTCAACGGCTTGAGCACGTCGCGAATGATCTGCTCAGGCTCCTTATTCTTCCATTCACCTGTCTTGGAAATCACACTTGAAATCGCCATCTGTAGATTATTGGCACACTGTATTTCTATGTGATGGCGACGCGCATCCGCAAACACTTGCCGCGTCGTAACCTTGCCGGTAAAAGCGAGCTGTCCAGCCAGCGTAACAGTGCATGGATCACCCGGCATGATCTGCAACTTGACCAGATGCTTGCTCAGCGGTGAACCTTCGCTGCACGTGAACCGACAGGAATAGGCAGGCATCTCACGCAATTGATGCTTGACAGAAACACTTTCCCAATCTTGGAAGTCGGTCCCTTTCACCGTCAGGACTGCAAGCTCTGATGCCTTTACCATGGCTCATTCAAAAGCATAAGTATTGAATGCAGTCACTCCGCCACCAGCCATCGGTGCCTGCGGTGAACGATGGATCTTCACATCAAGAAAAGCTTGATCAATCCTGTTCTTTTCTCTCTTGGCTTTATCCATGCCGCTAAAATCAATGTCCACGGTGGCAGTACCGTAACGATCATTTGGACCAACCCGCAATGAACTATCAATCGCGTCACGTGACAATGCCGCGTGCGGTATAGCTTTCGTACCGGCAGTCCAGATGCCGCTCTTCACTCCTTCACGGAATCCTTTCTGTATCATTTCACGAAAACGCGCTGCTGCTGCGTGCCCGCCCGGACCGCCGCCAAAATCATTGTACACTTCACCGAAGCGCACCTTGCGTCCGCCTTGGTGCTGCGCATTGGGGTCATTGGCACTGCCTTGGTCCGTCGCGCCTTCCAGTAGATTGCTGCCGCCATGGACGAAGGCCATCGCATTATACATTGCTTGAAAACGCTCAGGACTCATCTGCGCCATTCGTGCGCCCAGCAACCCCCTCCTGACCGGCCCATAGAAACTGCCCTTGCCGGTGCCGAACACCATCTGCTTCAATGACAGCGGCTCTTGCCCACGCTTGGCGCGCTCCGTATTGACATAGTCCATACGGTTGGCCAGACTTTCATAGACGGCTGCTGGATCACTTTCATGCTCCATCGTCATCAGCGCCGCAACTTGTCTCTTTAAAGCTGGATCGTTTTCGATCTGTTGCTTCATTGGCGCGCGGCGCGCCGCCAGATACTCGCTGCCTTCCTTGCCTTCACCGAGATCAGCGGTAGTTTCCGGTCCACTCGCGCTGCTTGTGCCGGGAGCTAGGCTTGGCCCGCTACGTCCCATCGGCCCTTGCGCCCCGCCTACAGCAGCGCTTGTACGCCCTCCCGGCACATCAGTACCGGCAAAGCCGCCACCACCTGCGCGACCACCGAGAGTGCCAGTGTTTTCAGATTGATCCCACTTCATCAACACATCGCGCATATCACGCAATGACTTGTTTGAATCTTTTTCCGTTTCCTCGGAATCCTTTTGCTCCAGCAAAGTTGATCCAGATTCATATTCTCCGGCGTGCGCCTCAGTGCTTAATTGTTTCGAAAGCCAATCCCAAATTTTACCAATACCTGTGCCACCCTCCATGCTTCCGGGAATCTGCTCTTTGGATCTTTCAATAATTTTCCCGACTATAGTGCCTGTAGTAACTGGCTTGTCTCCTTCCTTGCCTCCTCCCTTGCCAATCCACTTGGACAAGAATTTATCAATCGAATCAACAGCACTAGAAATCGCCCAAAATTCTTGGCTCGTTGTTGACAACGTCGGCATGACATAGGTATTGAAAAAATTCTTGAACCCCTCAGCAAAAGCTTTCGCTTTATCATTTAACTTGAATAGGCCATCCGGCCCAACCATGGTATTGACACCTTCAATCATCGTGAAGGCCATGTGCGTCCAAGTGCCAGAAACGATGGTGTCAAGATTGGTCATCGTCTTGTGATATTCTTTGGCTTGATCCGTGTTGAATTTCCACGGCTCAATCAAACCTTTCATCCCGACAATGCCAGCCTCAAATGCAGCCTTGGAATAACCAGTAACAGTTGGCAGCCAAGCCTTGAAGCGTTCACCGCCGTTATTGTAGGCCTCCTGTAATTTATTCATCGCCTCTTGCTGTCTGCCCATATTCACGAGCTGACGAACCTGCTCAGCAAGAACCGGACTGCTGGCCTGCAATGATCTATAGAATGAAGAAGTTTCCTGCAGCGCCAAGACTTCCTGCAACTTGGCACCGATGCTGCCGATACCGCTGGCAGCTTCACCAGCATCAACACCGGCAGCAGATAATTGCACCCGCAGATTCTTGACACTATCAACGGTGAAGCCAGTATTCGTGGCAAAGTTTTTAATACGCAGTTCACCGACAGCAAAACTATCAAGCGCCTTGGCAACGCCAGCGAAGCTAAGCGCCAAACCACCAGCGCCCATCAAGGTCTTGGCAAGGCCAGCCGCAGCCGCGTCCATCGCCTTGATAGGGCCGCTCGTATAACGCTGCACCGTCTGGCCAAAGCGAGCGAACTCGTTGGTCAGATTGTTGGTACCCTTACCACCAGTCTCATTGAGGCTGTTGATCTTGGTCTTTAAATTGTCAACCTCTTTGCCGAGCTGACCAAAGAACGCCAGCATTGCATCGGCATCAAAGTCCTGTGCCATTATTCATAAGCCACTTGATTGCTGCGATTGAGCTTTAAAGTCTTGAACACACCACCATCAATATCCGCGTCAGTCTTAACTCCCGCTGGCACGTTATTCAAATTGATATTAACGTTGGCAGATGCTTTACTCCATACATCACTTTTAGGGGTTATAGCTTTATCAACTTTGTCTCTTTGATTGCCTCTTGCCGCTTCCACCGCCGCCACCGCTTCCGCTCCAGCATAGCGAATGTCAAGATCATTCAGGGTCCGCTTGCCGTGGCTATAGCCATATTGGTCAACCATATCTGCGGTGTTGGTCTTTGGGTCATATGTGCCGGGGACAATGGTCATGACGTGACCACCTCTGGCACCGGGAGCCAAGATCTGTCCCTGCGTCCCGCCATAACGACCGTGCCAGTACGTCGCCACCATACTGCCAAACGGACGTCCCGGTTCGTTGATGCCTTCCTTGGTTGAGGCTTCTCCCCACTTATGCCACGACGTAGCAGTCGCGCCACCGGGCGGTGGTTTAAATCCTGCAGACTTCACATACCCACTGGCAACAATGCCGCAGGCTGGCCCGCTCATCTTGTAACCGCGCTGCGCAAATAATCTTTGCAACCCGGCAACGTCACCAGCACGACCAAGCATTTCTGCTTGCTTCATCGTATCAGCATCGATGACCTTGCCGCCTTCATCGTTCAATTGTGCTGGCCCGCCTTGGCCGCTTTCAGGGCTGGCACCATCGCCGCCGCCGCCCATTCCACCTTTGCCGCCCCAGCCTCCGCCAATGCCGCCACCGACCAGCTCGTCATCCCACTTGACAAATATGTCACGCATATCGGCTAAGATTTTACTGGAATCTTTTTCAGTTTCCTGCTGCAACAAGGTAGCACCCGGCTCATATTCACCAGCATGTGCCTCAGTGCTGAACAGCTTGGTGAACCAATCATAGAATTTAACCATGCCTTGCATCGGTCCAATGCCAGCTCCGCTCTTGGCTGTATATCCCTCAATCCCGCTTGGCTGCTGCTTCATGGCGGTCGCGAGTTTACCAACGGTGAGGTCAGCGGGAACGTACTTGTTTATAACGTCGATAATAAATTTGGCTTCTCGATACGTTGTCTTCAAAGTGTCCATGACTGGACCGTCAAAATACTTCTTGAAGCCTTCCGCAAACGCCTTTGCTTTTTTATTCAACCCTTCCATCCCGCCTTCTGTGCCGGTCAATTTTAAAATGCCCTCCAGCATTGATGCAGACACACTTTTCCAGACGCCATCAAAAATAGTTTCGAGATTGACCATTGTTTTGTGATATTCTAAAGCCGACTCCTTGCTGATTTTCCAAGGCTCGATCAATCCTTTCAAGCCAACTTTCTGTGACTCCCATTGCGCTCTGGTCATGCCGGTAACAGTCGGCAACCAAGCCTTGAAGCGTTCACCGCCGTTGTTATACGCTTCCTGCAATACGTTCAGCGCGCCTTGCTGATCACCAGCGTTCATCAACTGACGAACTTGTTCAGCAAGTGCCGGACTACTGGCCTGCAGCGAACGATAAAACCCGGACGTCTCCTGCAGAGCCAAGACTTCCTGCAGCTTGGCTCCTATATTGCCAATGCCTTGACTGGCTTCATTGGCGCTGATGCCAGCCGCAGACATTTGCAGGCGCATTTTCTTCAAAGCTTCGCCAGCAAAGCCAGTATTGATTGCAAAATTTCTATTCTGCAATGCACCGACGGCAAATGCATCCAGTGATTTTGCAGCGCCCACGAACATGGCAGCAAGGCCACCGGCACCGCCAATCACGGTGGCCAGATGACTAGCCGCGCCTTCCATCCCGCGCATCGCGCCACGCGTATGGCGTTGAATGGTCTGACCAAACCTTTCGGTCTCGTCAGTCATTTTCTTCATGGCACTACCAGCCTCACTGAGACTGGTAATCCTTGTTTTTAAACCATCAACCTCTTTTCCCATCTGGCCAAAGAACGCCAGCATGGCATCAGAGTCAAAATCATCAGCCATTGTCGTCGTCCACCGGCCTCAATATCTCCTCCAATCGCGACGTCCATTTGATGTGCCGCGCTATTTCAGAAAACGGCATATCCAAGAACTCGCGCGGATTGCGCCCGTAGTATTTTGCGAGCCTGTAACAGTCTAGGATAAAGTTGTCCTCTACATCTCTGGAATAAAAAAACGATGCGCCAGAGCCAAGGCTGCATACCCCCAATCTTTTGGATGCAGTTGCTTGATCGTAGAGGGTGGCACTCCCGCAAGCCGTGACATCATGGCGAACATCGCCTTCGTCTCAAACGTCATCTTGGGCTGCTCGCCTGTCAAAAAGTCAATCATGACAGGCGTACCGCAGATTTCAATGTCGCCTGCAGTTGGCTCGCGGAATTTCAGTTCTTGTACTTCTTCGCCGTGCGCAATAACTTTCTTGCGCAGGGGTATCACAAGCTCGTTGGTAACTTCTGCCCCATTGACCTGCTTTGGCTCTTCAGGCTTGGGTACTTCTGTTTCATCTACCATCTACTGAATCTCATCGCAACTGATGCCTTCCCACTTGATCCTGACTAGACCATCGCGGGCGTTAATAGCAAGGGCAGATACACACCAGCCCTCACGCAACACGTAAGTCGAGTTATTTGCCAGCTCAGCCGTGACAGTCACGTTGACCTGAGCTTCAAAGTCCTCGATTGACAACCCCGGCACGGTTGACACGTCGCCTTCAATTGAAGGCACGCGTGGAAGCTCACTATAGCCGTGAATGTAGTCTTGACCGGCAAGACCAGCGCGCTCGATCACCGACGGAGTAATCGTAAAATTTCCCCGCAACGGATATTGATTGCCGTCCACTTTAAGGTAGGCAATCCCTGCTATTCTTTGCGCCATGTTTCAATCCTTTCTATGGGCGAGAACAGGCTAGTGCTGCCAGACCGAACAGCACTAGCAAGATGATTATGGAAACTCCCTGCGGGTCCATTACGCCGCTACGACCGTATCAAGGCCACGGTCATACTGGAGCCTGAACTGAGCCAGCACAGCGAACACTCGAAGTTGGTTGACGAGATCAGGCGGATAGAGGACATTGACGCGATTCGGATCATTGGGATCGCGTTCAACAATCAGGTTGGTCTTGAACGCCTTGCCGTTCTCAACCAGACCGTTGAACTCGTCAATGCGGTATTGCGCAACCAACTCCGCCTTGATGATCTTGGGCGTAACGATCGCCTGTCCGGCTCCGAACCGCGTGCCATCATCGGCCAGCTTATGACGTGGATATTTGCTGGTGATGGCCTGCCGTTGATTGCGCAGCAGCTTGGCGAGCGTTGCCAGCGTTGTGACCAGCTCGTAAGCGTCGTCAGAATTGCCATACAGATTGCGGGTGTACGTAGTATTTTCCCGCATGATCATTGGCACAGTCACAGCCGTACGCTGCGTGGCAATACCGGCAAACGACAGACCGTTCAGTTCCGAAAGCAGGAAACGGAAATGCGACAGTGCTGGCAGACAACTTTCCAGTGACAAAGTCTGCAACGGACGCGCTGGGTCATTGACCAGTGCTCGCGCAGCTTTGGCAGTGTATGCCGCCGCCCACTCATAGGCAGGCGTCGGGCTACCCGGCTCGATACCAAGCACGGACATCTGCGCGCTGTTACGCGTTTCACCAAACAGCAGCAGGTTCATGTACGTGTCACGCTTGGCATTGAACAGGTGGCCATAGTGCTGACGAATGAATCCCCAGCGACCGGTGTCCGAAAAACCGAACTCAGTTTCCCACGCCAGCATAGAAGTGGAATCCGTGAACGGCATACCAACATAGTCAATTTCCGTTTCACCAAGTGAACTGATTGCATCAGTAAACAGTGGCTCACCGGTACCGCCCGTCAACTGCACATAAGTCAACGTCACACCCGCTGGCATAGTCTCACCGCCAACCGTGCCGTAGTAATTGTCAGAAATTTTGATATCGTTGCCCTGCGTCCCTTTGAACTTGGCCGTCACGGTGACGACACCGGTAGCGACTGCAGCCGTCACCGGCAAATTCTTATCGGCGTTGATTGCAGCTTCAATTGACGACGCCACGATATCAACGGTGTCCGTCGCTGCCACATAGACGGGTACATTACGCCCAGCGATGTACAGATCAATCGTCCCTGCCGCAGTCGGCGGTGTGCCCACTGTAATCGTACCGACTGCAGGTGCGCCGGTCGGCTCTGCTACCGGCAAGCCCCAGACTTCATTCGCCCAATTATTAGCGAAGAAAGCCTTGAACATGCAGGCCAGATGACTACCGGCACCGAACAAAGCATCCGCCTGCGCCTGCGAAGCACAGGCTATAGGCACATCAGGCGTAGCCGTGCCCGCTGCAGTCATGATGCCAACAAGCAATGAACGACCGGGCGTCAGGCCAAGCCCAGCCTTGCTCGGATCAAGCTCCACCCAATAGAGCGGCATCCGCCAATTGGCTGGTATCTGATTAAAAGAAATAGGCATACTGCCCTCCTTTGGTGGTTAAATTTCTACTCAGCCTTGGCAGGCTTACGCTGGGGAGGCGACTTTTCTTTCATCATCGGATCGCCCCCGCCTTCCTTGTAGATATCTCCATCGGCAATGCGCCGATTGGTAAACGCGTCATCCGGCCAGTCAGCCGGACCTTCCGCACGAAAATGACCAGCCGCCGGATGATAAAGAACCCTGCGGACATCATCATTTTTTGGAAACACCTTCATCTTTCTTCTCCTTGTTCTGTGGAATGTCATACTGAGCGCTGATCTGCTGGACCTCTGCCGGGTCAGTGTCAGCAGTCGGGTATCTCGTTTCAATGTGGATCGTCTCCAGCACGTCCGGGACAATCGGCGGGAAGTCAATCACGCCAAGATCACACATCAACGTAAAGCGACTTTCCGCTACCGGAATTGAATTGTCCGCACCGGCAGAACCAAATTGATGTGTGCGATTGCCACGCGTATAAGACTGTATCTTGGCTGCTGGATTCAAGTACAAGGATGGATCACGAAACAGTTTATCCATGACCAGCACCCAAGCCTCATCCAATTTTAATTCTGCAGCCGCCCCATCATTGTTCTGCACGACAACAGAAAAGCCATACGTTGCTGAAGAATGGAAACGCGGCTCACCGGCATTTGGATCGCCTTCCGGAGACAGATCCTCACTGATGAAATAAACGCCAAGAAAAGGGATCAACTCAGGCTGGATCTGCTCTGCCTTGTTGGTGCCGAACTTGAACGTAGAAAAGAACGGCAACGTCTTCAGCCGTGCCAGCATTTCGTCACGTACGATCATGGCATAGCTGCTGGCTGTCATGGCTTTGCCGGTACAATGCGACGCAAGGTCAAGGTCGTTTCCCCGCCGCCATTCGGATCAGCGTCTATCACTTCAAACTGCCCTTCAGCCGGTATACTGCCTTCGGCTGGCACATCAACAAGATCGCCCTGCAGCGGCAGCACAGAAAATTCCACATCACGAATGTCCAAGATGACACGCGTTTCTGAAATGATGGAGCCATCCATTGCGGCCACGTCCATCTCTTCCATCTCAAAGATACCACGCGTCACATACGCCTGACCATTGGGCTGACTTGCCAATGGCGTAATAGTGACCTGTCGGCCATACGTGTTCTGCGCCTGCGCATATACTGTTTCAGAAAAGTTGAAAGCCACTGGCTATCTCCTGAACGCCATCTTCGCCATCTTGCGCCCACGCAACCGTGCTGCCCTGCGCAATCGCCGCCGCCGCTTGGTTCTGCGCCCCGCCTTCTTGCCCTTATATTGCAGTTGCGATTCAATGGCTGACAAGCGCCCCGGTATCCACTTGCCCAGCGCATTGCGCGGCTGGCTGCGCCAGTCGTGCTTCCATTGATTGCCGAGCCAGTCCTCACGGCTGCTGGCCCATTCGCTGCGAGACCATTTGCTAGAACGCCGAAAGCTCTTTTTCTTGCCAGCCTGCAAGAATTGTTTCTGCAGCCGCTTGGCCATTTGCCCCGGCTGCGCCATCTTGGAAAATCCAAGACCAAGCGGTTTCACTTTAAGGAATTTCAAGTCATCAAATATATCAAGTGAACCGCCGCTCATGCCCAACTGTTGTAGGATAAAATCCCCGCCCAGACTTTCCAATTTTTTCAGTACAATCTTTTCAATCCCGCCATGTGGACTGACGAGCGATGCAACCATCTTCGCTATTTGACCAACGGCCATTCAAGCTGTCAGCCTCGTAAAGCGCTGGAGCAAATCCTTCGCGGCACGTTGCGCGGGTGAACCACTTGCGCCGCCGCCGCCTGATGAACCGCTCTTGGCATTTGGATCAAAATACATGATCCGACTTTCTTTATGCGTGATTGATCGTATAGACGAATCACCACGCTGCGCGCTGTAATATGCATCGCGCGTAAACAGCAACACCGCCTGTCGTAAAGCCGGAGGCACTTCCTGCGGAATGGCATAGCCGCCGGAATAGGTGGCAATCACAGTTTCCGCCCAGAAGTTTCCACCCCATAACGAAAGCTTGCCGGACTCACTGTCTATGTCAAAGTCCGCACCGTTGCCGTCAACCTCAACGGAAACGATGTCATCGGATTTCACTGGCCAGCGTGACAAGTACAGTTTCGTGATGGGATTTTCAATTTCCCGGAAGGTTTCAATCACCTGCTCTTTCGGGAAAAATCTACTGCACAAAGTCTGCACTTCATCCGATGCACGCAGAATCATGAACCTCAACAGTTCATCATCCGCCGTACTGGTTGTTGGAATTTTCAGCGCGACCTTCGCTTCATACAGCGTAACGAGCGCAATATCAGGCGCAGGCTTTAGGACTGTAATGCTAGAGTGCATCGCCAGCCTCCTCCTGAAATTGCGCAAACAAGTCACGCAGCAACATCACCGGGCCACGCTCGCCGTTGCTCATGACAGGCGCAACTTCGTAAGTCTTGGGATTTATCTCCCAAGTGATGATCTCTATCACTTCACCTTTGTCACCCTTTGGTCCCTGCGGACCACGCTCACCGGGGCGACCTGTTTTGCCAAGACCGGGACCGGCCTTCCAGCCAGCACCGGGGCATGGACCGGGATCATCATGCTTGGCAACGAACCATCTGTTGTCCAACGTGACAACGTCAAGTGCTTCATACTTTTGTGTTGGATCAAAAGTATCCTTGATGGTCAGTGATCTGCCATCCTCACCATCATTGCCGTCTTCACCATCGCGACCAGCGGACGCAAGACAAATCCAAGCAGCATTTTCTGGCGCAGGCTCTTGACCGGTGTCCTTTGTAGCCTGATACAGACTGCCCTTATGAGTGCAAACATCATGGGCATAACTGACACTGTTAGCGACCCAGCGCTTGACTTGCGGAAGCGCTCCCTTTTCGCCTTGCGGCCCTTGCGCGCCAGCATCGCCTTTTAAGCCTTGAGGTCCGGCAGGTCCAACTGCTCCGGACTCACCTTGTAGTCCTCTTTCACCTTGCGGACCGACCTCGCCTTTTTCGCCGTCCGTGCCTCTTTCACCTTGCGCGCCGGTTTCGCCTTTCTCGCCTTGCGGACCGACCTCGCCTTTTTCACCCTTGATGCTTTCACCATCTGCGCCTCTTTCACCTTGCGGACCTTGCGGACCTACTTCGCCCTGAGGACCAATTTCACCTTGCGGACCCATCTCTCCACGTTCGCCCTGAGCGCCTTGCAGCCCTTGCAGCCCTGTTTCGCCGCGCTCGCCTGCAGGACCTTGCGCGCCCTGAGCTCCTTCTTTTCCATCAGCTCCGTCCTTGCCATCTTTTAATGCGGCAATGCGATCAGAAATTTGCGCATCCCATTCATCAATATTTGCATTGACTGATCGCTCCAGAGATTTCTGCAGCCGCTCCAGACGCAGCTCAATTTCTGCATATCGTCTTTCAATGTCCGCAATGAGCGCGTTATTCCTGAGATTAGACTCACGCTCTATACGTCCAGCAACCGCCCCTAATTCAGCAGCCAATACATCAAAGTGAGACGTTGGCGGCATGAGACGTTCTAAATCTGTTAAGGAGTCTTGTCCGTTCTGCATCGGTAATACCCTTCGGCTCATCAGGCGGCGGTTTAGGTTCAGCGGGCTTCGGCTGATCTATCGCTGCCGTCGGTGCTGACGGTGGCGCTCCCGGTGCTGGGGACGCTGGGATCTTACCCGCTGCACTTAATGGAACGACCTGCTGCTGTACGCGCGGCTCGTCACCATACTTCACTGGTTCCATATCAAATGCAGCACGCGCCTCATTCGGTGCATGGATGCCGCCCTGCACCGATCTCACATAAGCTTCAACTCTGTCCTTGAACGCGGACCGAAGAAGAGCACTTGTATCAAATTCAAGATATTCTTTCGGCACACCGTCCAATTTAAAGAAAGTACCGATGGCTTCCTCAAGATGATTCAAACAGAAGCCAAGTCCGGTGCTGACCCACATCTGCATCAACAATTCAGTGGACCCCATCGGCCCGCCGCCAAGCCCGAACATTTGCAGCGGTATGCGATAAGCCAGCGCAATGCGCGCATCGGAAATCTTCATAACGTCCGCAAGCTGCGAGTCCGCGCTGCTTATTTGCAGTTGATAAGGTTTCAATCCTGAAGACAGAATTGGCGTACCACCAATGCCGACACCCTTGGACTGCTCGTCCCATTTCTGGCGCAGCATATCGGTTTGGTCTTTGTCAAGGCGCAGGTCCGTTGACAATACCACGGACGGCCTTGCTTGATTCATATAGAACTGCATCTGTTGATTGCCGATAGCGTCATTGACGCTCATGTCTCTGAGGAGCGCCACCAGCGGACTGACACCGCGCAAATCATATTGTCGTGTGTTCATCTTGATGTGCAGCACATCGCGCGCAGGTACCAAATCAAGGTCTGGAATGGCGCGATCAATAACCGGATTGCCGCCCAGCTTGAAAAATATGGATCCATCATAGGCAACGTACGGCGCAGACTGCCGTGGATCCATCAGATGCATCTCAGCAATTTCAAACCTGCTGTTGCGGATTCCTAATGCATAAGTGTTGCCATCCGCGTACAGACTGCGCACGGCGTTCAACATGAAATCTGAAATGGTTTGATAAGAATTTGGATAACGCAGAAAGCGCGCTAGATCGCTTGTAGCTATACGCTCGCGTCCGCCCTTTTCATCCTTGTCGCTAAGCCAATGGTCACCGGGGCACATCGCCGTCGTCTGACTGTAGCTGCTGATGCAGGCTTCCACCATCGCACTTGGCGAACCGGTTTCAATGTCGTAACCGTTCTGCCACCAGTTCATGCTGCTGCCGACGTTGGCCGGTAGCCAGCCGCCGCTCACAGGCAGCAGCCAAGGACCGGGCCGAGGTTGTCCCTCCGCCGCCTTGACAATACTGCGCCCAACGCGCGCCACTAAATCCCTGATGGTCATCTACATTCCCGTTTTAAACGTGGTCGGACAGATATCAAGTCAAGAGTTTGCAATACCCATGCGAATGAGTAAATCCTGCTTTTCGTCCTGCCCGACCACGCAACCGGCCTAGAGTTGGGGACACCCTTGGTTAACCGGTTTTCGGCTCCGAAGCACGCGTGGCATAGCCAGCGCGCGGTGAAGGTGTAGCAGTTGGCTTCGACTCCTTCGCTTGAGCGCCACCAACATTCTGCTCTTCACTGCCGTCGGGTTCATGCTCCGGCACGTGAACGCCGCTCGCCGCAAGATCATTTTCTTCCTGCGTCGGAGTTGGCTTCACGTCTGCAGAAGACATTTCACGCGAAGACTTTTCACGGGCTTCGCGATCTTCCTTGACTTTCTTCCGCGCCTCTTCTTGGCGCTTCTTGTCGGCTTCCTGCGCTGCCTTTGCATGGGCAGCTTGATCAACTTCAGCCATCGAGTTTCTCCTGTTCAAAAGAGGATGGAGGATGGACCTAACGCGTGACTACGATCATCGGTCCATCCTCCTTGCATTCCCCGGTCACTCCCAGATTGGGCGGGTTCAGCAAACTACCAAGTCACTCCGGCGACCCATGCAACGGTTCCCGGACGACGGATCGTCCAGTTGACCGGCATGATGAGTCGGAGCGCGATACTGTCCGTCTGCCACATGGACTTGACAGGGAACGCCGCAACCGGTGGCGTACCGGTCGTGGTGATGTCTGTCGGCGCAGTATCTTCCATGTGAAGTGTCGCTTGATCTGAGAGTTCAAAGCGCGGTGCATCGCCGCTGACACTGACAAAGTCAGCAGCGTCCATTGCGATGACCGTACCCATCGGCACGGTGCCCGCATCGATGATCGACCAGCCACCGAGATTGCCCGCAGCGACTTCCGCCCGGAAGGGAAAGACGCCCGCACCCGGCATCGCGATCAAGCCGAGACTGCTCAACTGCTGCGGATTCATCAAGTACACAGGACTGCGGATATTGCCTGCGGTGCCTGTCAGCAATGCTCCCGTAAGAGCTTTGATGTCACCAACCGCCGCATTGAACCCGCCGCCTGCCGTCGGCGTCAAGCCTGCCACACCATTCAGGATGCCAGCCGGACGTACCAAGGTTGCCGGATTTGCATCCAGCAGAACAGCGTCCAGTGAGATTGCGGTATCCTCACCGATCGCATTGCGCAGTAGACCTTCGATAGCTGGTACACTGTGCTCGTCGATCTCACGTGTCCACGTCGTGATCACCGCCATCTTCTTCGGGGTGAGCGTCTGTGACGTGAAGGCACCCTGACGAACCGGAATCGGCAATCCTTCACCGACGAAGCTGCCGGCGATTGTCGGTGTCCGTGATCGCGTCGGGATGACGATCTTGCCATTCCTGCCAAAGCTGAGTGACAAGCCCGCCCCACTGAGCCGTGGGAACACTGACTTCGGCATCAGCGTTTCCATGAACGCAACGACGATCTGCTGGACCAATTCCGCCGCCCAGCCAACCTGCGTCGTGGTTGCAACAGAGGACGCCGCCCGCTGTGCCCAATCAACGATCGCACGAGTCGGCTCGTCATCGCCGTAGATCGTGCGGCGAATTTCGTCGATCGGCTTCTTGTGGATATGACTGAACAGTTGCACCGTGCCAGCGCGCACGAGCAGATCAATCGGCGTGAGCTTCTTGGTCTGCAGGCTGAATGGACGCGCCTTTGCCGTGATGACCGCAGGCGCAGCCACGACCAGACTGCGCTTCGGGTCTTCAGCGGTTTCAGCAAGGTGCCGCTCGGATTCACGGAGAATGGAAAGCCCCCGCTCCTCCTGAGCGATTTCCTTGTTCGCGGTGGTGACCTGCTCAAGCTGTTCATCGCTGACGTTACTGTCATCGACCTTCTCGAGTAGAGCAGCCAACGCGTCTTTCTTTTCCGTCAAACGCTTTTCAGCGTCAGTAATACGTTGTGACAACGACATCGTCGTGTCCTTTCTTTTCGATCTTCCAGTGTCGGCCTGCTTGCCGCTGAACCCGCGTCGCTGAACAGTGGTCTTTCTGCCTCGCTCGGCAAAGACAACTTCCATCGTCGCAGGTGAAACGCCTAGTGACTTCGCGATAGCCAGCGCATTGGGATTGGCCGGAACGCTGACGAGGCTGGTCTCGACAAGTTCCTGTTTCGTGAAGCGCAATCCGCTGAACGGATTCTTGCTGTCGAGCTGAGTATGCTCCTTCGGGCGGAAGCCCACGGACACAGCGCGTAGAATGTCCGCTTCTATGAGTTTACGAATCTCATCAATGCGTTCACTGGTGCCAGCCGGTGCCAGCTCCAGCTTGCCCTTTAACTGCTTGCCCTCCACGCGCAAATTTGTCCACTTGCCGATCGGAAAGTCACTCTTGTGTCCGAACAAGGCAATTGGATTGCGCTTGAAATTTTCAAGCTCCCAGCCATCGGACATGATGATGTCGTCCATGCGATCTGGAGTTTCGTCACTCATTACGAATTCCATATCGGAAACCTTGGCGGCATGCGTCTTGTGGACCACGCCCTTGGCGGCGCGATCGTCCCATGCAATCTGACAAGTTTCCTCGTCGTCGTTCTCCATGCAACGATCCATGAAGTCTTCGTAGCTTTCGCCGGGATCCGGCTCTGGCTGTTTTGTTTTCATGGCATGACCTCAATGGCGATGGCAAACTGCTGCCGCTCTGCCTGAATGACCGGATGCGCACCGGTCCCCGATCTTATTTTCAAGAAAGCCGCAGCCCTGACGAATTCTTCATTGATGACAATGATGGCGGCATGCTCTTTCTTTGGCACGACGACCGTGACCTCCTCGCCTCTGGCATTGTACAGGTCATTGTAGCCATTGCCGTCACTGCTGATCTGGAACGTCAGATTCCCGCCGCTCCATTTTGTGGATGGCATGGTGATGCGCACAATGCTTCCGGCGCTGCAGTCTACTCCACTGCTGAGGGACTCACCGGCTTCAATCACAGGCCCATCGACGATTTGTAATGTCACAGCACTGCCTCCATGTTGAGCGCCATGCGCAACATGATGTTGCCAGCCATGGCCACCTTGACCTTGTCATCCTGTAGCACGATCTTCACTTCGTGATAGTACAGGTCCGGCTTGATGCCGACCGTGTCTATCGCGTCAATCGTAATGTCCAGCTTTGTGCCACTGACCGCAATACCATTGGTCAACGACTTTTTGATAATCACTTCACCGGGTTCATCGTCCAGCGACCAAGCGGACTTGGCCATCCACCATTCAATCGACTTGGCGGTGGCAATGTCATAGCCTGTCATTTCAACGGAGATGATCTTATCCTCACCGACGAAGAGCTGACAGTTCTGGTTCAACCCGGCGCTGAGCGCAACAGGATCCGGCGTCATCGTCTATCACTTTTCATGGTCGTTGTTTCCGCCATCGTCGCGATTCGGTAGCCGAACAACGTGTTGGCCGCTGCAATAAGGAGCGCAATCAGCACGATGGCACCGAGCACATATTTGACCGGCGTGACCCACGGTCCGCCGCCCATCTGGCTTGCGATCCAGTCTAATACTAAATTTATAATGTAGAGCACAACCACAGCCACGATGACGCTGACGGCAAACCACACGACACCCAGCGGCGATATGCTAATGCCGCCCGCCAACCCGAACACGGCGGCAAGCACCAGCACCAGCGCAATCAACAGCAAAGCACCGATGGCAATCTTGGCAATCTTGGCGAAGAACGCATCCGGCGCGACCTTGTCGATGGACAAGAAGAAAATGCCGCCAGCCGCCAGCAGTGCGATGATGTTGATCACGAACTGCACCAGTCCAGAACCTGACATTGTCATAGCTCCTCTTCGCTCATTTCCTGTAGAAAACGATCCCAATCCTCAGCGGGTCCGACCACCACCTGCCATGGCAATGTACGCACAATGTCGCAACTGCCGCCAGCGAAGGCGCTGCCTATGCGTTTACATTCCCTTTCAGTCCCACGGAAAAATTCCGCGACCCCGAAGCTACACTCGTCAGCCCGCTCTATGCGATATGTGACGACCCATTGTGACATCAGAAAATCAATGTTCGAGTATCCACTTCCTCCGCGTATTGTCCAGCGACGCCCATCGCCATGGTGAGTGCAACCAGCCCGTCGATGCGTCCTGTGGATTTGTTCTTGCTGAGCTTACGGTTCGCGTCATCCTTGCTGTCAATCACCGCGCAAGCAGCGCACATGGCCAGCACTGGATGATTGCCGTGCGCCAGCTCCTTGGCCTTCAAGGCTTGCTCCAGATCCCTGAGAGCCGGGGACATTGACTGCGTGCCCTGCCCGAACTCCACAAAGATGTCTTCAACCTTGGTTTCAGAAAAGCCCGCCTTTAGCAGCCAAGGTTTCAGATGCTTCATGTTCCAGCGATCAAAGCCGATTTTTCTAACATTGTAGATTTCACAAACATGGAAGAGCCACTGCGCGACGTATTCATAGCTGACAGTGCTGCCTTCCGTGGTTTCCAGAAAATCCTTTTCACGCCACAGATCGTACGGGACGCGATCCTTCTTTGCCTTTTCACGCAAACCCTTTGCCGGAAGCCAGAACGTCGGATGCACCTGCCAGACGCGTTCCTTTTTACCTATCAGGACCAGCGCCGTCAAATCCGCGACGCTGGAGAGGTCGAGGCCACCATAAACAGGGACATCGTCCAGCGGCGCAGGCGGTGTGCCGCAGCCTTGCCAAACGGATTGCGTCACGAACGGATTGTTGATCTCTACTCTTTGATTCAGTATAAGATTCCGGTACTCGGACTCTCGCGACGGCATGCGCTTGGCGTCGTGCGCCATGCTGAGCACTTCTTTTTTATTCATGAAAACGTTCAGCGCCGGATTTGCCTTTTCGATGGTTGCGACGGCGAATGGATCATCGTCGGCGTCCGCCGCGTCAATGCGCAGCACGGTATGCGGATCATGCCCAGCCTTGGCGTCATCAATGAGGACCGATAAGAGATCGGCGTCCGTCGGGGCTTGTGTACTGATGATAATCGTCAACGGATTCTCTTGCGCGGCGGTGGCGGTTTCCAGCGCTTCGTACAAGGGACTTCTTGCACCACGGACCTGCCCAAGCTCGTCGTGGATGATCAATGCCGGGGACAAGCCGAAGTTGGTGCCGACGTCTGCGGACAAGGCGCGATAGACGATGCCCAGCTCCGGACAGAAAAGTTCTTTCTTGGTTTCCCTGACCATGATGACGTTGTTCAACGCCTCATTCATTCTAACCATCTTGGTTGCAAGGTTGAAAATCAGCGCCGCTTGGTCACGCGATAGTGCAGCACTATGCAGATGACTGTTGCGCAGGGCTTCCCTGCCGCACAGATGCAGAAGCAGAATCGCCGCCGCTTCAAACGACTTCGCGTTCTTGCGACCGCGTGAGATGATCGCCCTGCGCGTGCCATGCGGATTGTCATAGATGGCGCGGAAGTCCTCCTTCATGAATTCTGCCATCTTCAATGGCTTGCCGACGTGCTTGCCTTCCGGAATGCGCAAATACTTTTCACACCACGCGATGTTGCGCTCGGCGCGGGATTCTTTCTGTTTACGGCGCGTCATTGATCCCAAGGGGATTTGGGGATGGCAATTTCTGCAACGTGATTGCGCGCCATCACGGCATTCTTCCGTTTGCCGATGCGGGTGCTTGGCACTATGCGCAGCCTGATGCCTAGCCGACACTGCACATTCGTCAATTTTTCCAGCGCGTCCCAGTCCCCGGCCTGCTTGGCACGGCGCGCGGCGATGCAGGCTTCAGCATAGCTGGCCAGCACCGGCATATCGGTGGGAATAAACTGCTCCGGCGCGGCATCCTTGAGCAGATCAAGGAGGAACGTGCGCTCCTCGTCGTTCAAGTGTGCCGGTGGCACGAGTGGAACGCGCGCGCGCTCTGGCTTCACGACGGTTCTGCTAAAAGCGCTCTTTCTACCATTCTGAATCATTGACGGGTGCCCGATTTCATTGGGGAGTTCTGCAGGTTCGTCTTAGCTGTCCGACACTCCGGGCCGACACGGCTTGTCCCAGAGTACTGGTTTTTGCTCATGCCCCCCTGCCCCCTGATTGGAATTCTTTTTGACATTGATCATTTCATTTCTGTTTTCAATTTCTGTTTTTCAATTCTGTTGGACGGATGCCTCGGGTCAACTGGCCATCCATCATTTCCGATCGTATTATCAAATCCATTCTTTTCCTCAAACTGTTTGCTTCCTGTATGACACAGCAAACACAATGACTGTAATTCACCACACCAGAAAAGATTTACGTTGCCTCTGTGTGGAATAACATGGTCAACAATTGTAGCGGGTACAATTTCATTATGTACTAGGCAACGTACACACAGCGGGTGCAGGCGCAACTGTTGCGCAGCTAGACGCCGCCATCGCTTTGTGTCATAGAGCTTCTGTCTTACTCTGCTAGGCATTGCTCCGCCATGACCGGCAAGACGCACCACAAGGCGTCACTGCGCTCAACTGTGACACTGCACCTAAGCCAATAGTGCGAGGTCACCTTCAAAGACATTCGCCTTAACAGTCGAGCTACCAATTACATTGATTAAAACAGAAACTCGTTCCTTGCCGCGCATGCCCTGCACCACACCGCTCAAGCCAGCAAGCGCGCCGCACTTGATACGAACTTTCATTCCTTTGCGAAAGCGGAAAGGCGGCGGAGGTAGAAAAACGCCTTCAGCGTCACAGCGCGCCTTCAGCTCGTCCACTACAGCATTGGGCAGCAATGCTGGCTTATCGCCGCTCATGATAACTCCACTGATACCGATCGTGGTCAACAGTTGCCGCCATGCATCACCTACCAAGCAAAAGAAATATCTGGGAAAAAGTGGTTCAATGCGCGGCGGGCGATGCGGAGCTACTATCTTGACGCGGGGCAGAAAGAACTCCAAACCTTGGCGCTCAAGGTGCGGAACAACTTTATTTTCATAGCATGGGCGTGTGAACGCCACTGCCCAAGGCATCAACGAC
>Ga0207697_10000210_pt1 | contig 31304 bp, 15 predicted proteins | sample KBSSwiS5withPhiX_FD_184293 | JGI IMG/M metagenome (GOLD analysis project Ga0207697, IMG submission 184293) | Switchgrass rhizosphere microbial communities from Kellogg Biological Station, Michigan, USA, with PhiX - S5 (SPAdes) (version 2) | ecosystem: Host-associated > Plants > Roots >... | reverse complement strand
CGACGCAGACCTGCTGGGGATTATCCGGATTGACCGTGGTGAATGTCTCTGACTGGGTAATGTTCGGAGAAGTCTCCGTGCCGGTGATCAGATTGACATCCCCTGCGCCATACAAGGGTGTGAGCACTTTTTTGATGCCCTGGCCGACGCGTTGAAAGAACCCAGTCACCGAGGAATAACCTGGAGTCGAGTCCGCTGCGCAGGCGATCATGATCGCTCCGGCCCGGAAGTTCTCCATCTTGTGGATGCCGAGCTCCTCAATTTTGGAACAGTCAAACCCCACTGGCACCAGAGGGTCGTCGGACGCTGTGATAATGTGATTCCGTATCTTTATCGGTGCGCTGTTCGCAGCGAACGCGTCAAGGGCCAGCAGCGCCAGCGACACGCCGGCCAGCGCTATGCACAGACCGATTAAAACACGCAGATTAAAGAAGGCAGATTTTGAAGAGGATTTCTTTTTCATTGGATGGAGTTTGGAAGTGATGTTTTTCGTTGAAGCGCCCAGGGCGGTTCAACACCTATTTCTTTTCCCGTTCTCTAATTTCCCTTGGTTTCAAGACGAGTATGTCGTTTTTACTTGAAAACGCGAGAGAGTGTCAATCTTATTTTTGTTTTAATTTCGAACTCGTTTTGGGCCTTGCCGCTACGTCGGTGAATTTCCGAAGTTGTACAGAGATCTGTCAGGGCCCCGCAAAAGTAGATGCGGCGCCCTCGCCGCATTTCTTCTCGCGCAACGAGGGCGTCGCGTCCACACCGGCTGCAAAAGTCCATAATTTGTAATCCGAGTTGTTTCTTGCGCAGAGGAAATCTTTGCCAGACGACCGGCATCCGTTAGGCTTCGGGGTGGCAAGCACGTACGCCACTGGGACGTAGTTCGTCCCGTAACGAGTCTCCCACTACAGTGGCATTCGCATGCGGCTGCGCGCCGATGACGCAATCCGCGATCGATGCGCTCCGAAAGTAACAATCGTGTTACTAATCCGTGTTCAGGAGTCCGGCGTTGAAACTAAAAGGCGCGCATGCTTCCGCGCTGGGCCTTGGCGTCTGAAAATTCGAGAGGCTCGCGCTATTCTTTTTCTCGAACAGCTTTGAACGTCCCCTGCTTCGAAGGTCCATCTCCGACGAGTGGCGAGAAATCTACCTCGCCGGCGATCAAATCCGGAGTGTCAAATTTTCCGTTGAATGTCAAGGTTCCCGCGTCACGCCCTACATTGCCGATTAGAAACTCCACCGGGCCAGAGAATGTTACCGAGCTCGCCTCACCCTGAGTCCACTTTGCCTCGGAAGATTTGGCAGCCCCCCAAACTTTGGCTTGCGGGTCCGTCACCGTCAGAGTGCCTTTTCCGTCGCTTTGTGCATCAAGGCGCAGGAAACGATGTTGGTCGTTAGCAAACGTAATGTCGATCTTCCAACTTCCATTCATGGTCGGAGAATCTGCCTCGGCCAGCACGAAGAAGAATGTGTTCACGGCCATTACCAGAATTATTGCGCGCGCTGTATTCACGTTTTTTTCTACTAGCAATTTGATTTGCGCGCAAATTCATTGGGTTTCAAGGCTGCAGTTCACGCGATCAACAGCGGGAACTGATGAGTTGTTAGCGAATTCCCAACTCGCTCGCCTTCGCATGCTACGGCGAGGCAGACCAGCCACTGGTCACTGTTGACCAATCGCCGTTTACGGTCGTGGCGGCGTCGTCGGACGAGGTCTCGGCGATGCAAGAGTTCTTGGTGTTGGGGTAGGCCTCGGCGTTGAAGTTGGAACAGGCGTCGGAGTAGCAGTCGCAGTAGGCGTGGGGGTCGCAGTTGCAGTAGCCGTTGCCGTCGGTGTCGGCGTTGAAGTCGCGGTCGCAGTAGCCGTTGCCGTCGGTGTCGGCGTTGGAGAGCCACCTCCTCCAGGTGCCGGTCCCTGGATCGCAACATTCATGGGTGATCCTGTCTTGAAAAAGCCGACGGTCGCATTTGCACTCTGTGGCGGTTGATCGGCATCGAACCGGAAATTGTACATTGTGCCGAAGCGAATGGCGTTTGCGTTAGGATTTTGGGCAAGTGTCTCGCAGTTCCAAGTCAATGCGTCCGCCATTTGATTTGGAGTCCACGGATCGTTGCTGAATCCTGTATTGCCGACAGTTCCGTCGTTCGGGAAACCCGGATGGTTCGGCGGGAAGTGAAATCCGATGTTACTAATGTTAACTCCTTTCCCGAGTGGCACGCTAAAGGATTGAATCGAGCGGTCGAGATTCTGGTTGTGAATGGCGTACTCGTAATGCCATACGCCGGCAGAAGGGGTCGTTACTTTATAAACGACAAACGCACGACCATCGACGCCGGGCTCCGGCTCGACCGTCGCGCTCGTTGAGCCGGTCCAGGCGCCAGTCGCCGGAGTCATTCGAACTGTCTCGCCGACCGGAGCAAAAGTGAAATTGGCGGTACCGGTAACATTGAAGCGCCGATACGAGGCGTTGTTATACATGTTACATTGACCGGGATGCGCCTGACACCAGGCGTATTCCTGCGGAGTGTCGTACTGCGCTTCAGCGTAGTAAGTAGCGCCGGTATTTTGCGTCGTGTCCAGGTCGCTCTTTGCGACAAGAAGGCGATGGGAGGTCGCGGTGTGAACATGTCCGCTGTGGCTTCGAGCGGTCGATGGAAAAGCGCCGGTAAAAGGATTCACCCAGGCGCGCCCGCCGAGCAGGCTGTACCCAGTATTTTGAGCTGCGCCGTAAGGGTCCGAGCAGCCCACGCCGAGCTGCGTGTCATCAGGCCAGGGTATGCAGCCGAAATTACATTCGTCATCCTGGTTTGCGCCGAACGTGTGCTTCACCCAGGATTCGCCGATTTGTTCGAAGCGATCATTATTGTCAGGTCCGCCGCTCATCCGATAGAGGTTCATCGAGATAACCGAATGATCGGTGTTTGGTATGGCGAAAAAGTGCACTGGCTGATCGCCGTTGTTGCACGAAGTCGTGCCAATGCCGAGGCCGACGTGAGTGTCGCCGCTGGGAACGGGCGTCGCCTGCACCATGGCGCTTAGATCACCAACGATAATGTCAGGCCCGGGCGCGGGTACGTGGCCACCCGGAACAAGCGCGTTGCCTGGCGGCAAGGTCGATGATTCAACTTTGCCGTTCACCACAGTACTCGTGGCGATTGGAATCATGGCCGCATTGATCGAAATCGTTCCGGCTTCCGTGCCCGCCTCCCGCGCATGACCAAGGTTGCGGGCCAACGCTTCAGAAATCAGAAGCCGTCCACCCTGGATGCCAAGCAGCTGCGTATTGGCGTCGTAATTGAGATTTCCTTCAATATTAAAAAATACAAAACCGCTCATGGCATCGCGCACTACCATGTTGAAGGCTTCGCCCGGGTGCGCCTGTTCAATGGTCAGCCTGTTAACTGAGCCAGTTAATACTGCAGGAAGCGCGACGTTATTTTGCGGCACCAGCGCCATCGAGCCTGTCTCTGCCCGGCGCAACGCTCTGTTAAAGACAAGCACCGGAAAGAAAGAGGTCGGTGCCACACCAAAATGTAATGTCTCCAATTTTCGTGTCGTCGAGCTAACTCCATTGATCCGATTGAGATCGATGTCCATGCTGACGCTCCCGCTGGCCACAATCATCTTCTGAAGTGTCCCGCTCTCGCTTTGGTGGGCGGGACTTGTCTTTGCAGCATTGGGAGCGTTCGAGAAGCCCCCGTCGCGCGAGCCAAAAAGCAAGAGCAATGGAAGCAGAAAAGCAGTGAGTACGATCTTTAACATGGTGTTTTTTTCCCTGGATTATTCGTGGATTCGGAAAGCGCGCAAAATGGAATCGCAGTATTTGCCATGAACAGATTGGCAACGTAAAGAAAATCTTGCGAAATTCGATAACGATTGTTTGGGAATTCGCAGCTCTGGCGATTGCAACCCCATTTGTCCGGTAGCGAACAGCGCGTTTTGAAGTAAATTCGCCAACTCTGTGAAAAGTGGGTGCGTCAGCCGAGAATTGAAAGCAGCTGGAGCGATTCCGGGGCGAGGCGGTGCCGTGGTCAACGTCCCGGGCTTCAGTAAGACCGGCATACGTAAATCGAAGACTGGTCGGTGGCGCGGGCTCGCATTGATCCTTCTGAACCTGTTCATGATCGCGCACATCATCCAGTGGCGATTAATGGGCAGAACGGTTTCGCCCATCGAACCCTCGGAAACGATGTACACCCTGCAGAACGGGTTCGTGAACGCGGGCTTCATCTTTTTTACGCTGGCAATTCTGGCGACGCTCATCTTCGGGCGTTTTGTTTGTGGCTGGGGTTGTCACATACTTGCGCTGCAGGATTTCTGCGGATGGCTGCTCAAGAAAATGGGCCTTCATCCGAAGCCGTTTCGGTCGCGGCTTTTGGTGTACGTCCCGCTCGGCGCCGCGCTGTACATGTTTGTCTGGCCCGTAGCCTATCGATTGTTTACGAAACTGGGGCCCGAACCAATCATCCCGAAATTCACCAATCACCTGGTGACCACAAATTTTTGGGCGACGTTTCCGTCTGTCGCAGTGGCCATCCCGTTTCTGTTTATCTGCGGCTTCGTCACCGTTTATTTTTTGGGGCAAAAAGGTTTTTGCACTTATGCGTGCCCGTACGGGGGTTTCTTCGGTCTCGCCGACAAATTCTCGCCGGGAAAAATTCGCGTTACGCCTGCGTGCAATCAGTGCGGCCATTGCACTGCCACGTGCACTTCGAACGTGTTGGTGCATGCGGAAGTGAAGCAGTACGGGATGGTGGTCGATCCCGGCTGCATGAAATGCATGGATTGCGTCAGCGTATGTCCCAACGACGCCCTCTATTTCGGGTTTGGGAAACCGACGCTTCTGGCTCCGAAATCGAATGTCATTAAGCGACATTATTCGTTGACGTGGCCTGAAGAGATCGTCAGCGCATTGGTCTTTCTGGGAAGTTTTCTTGCTGTTCGCGGTGTTTACGCGCTGGTTCCATTTTTGATGGCGCTTGGCTGCGCTGCGGTCACAACTTTTCTCGTCCTGAAAACGTGGCGATTGCTTCGGGCAAGGGAGCTATCCTTCTACCGGTTCAATTTGAAATCATCAGGAAAAATTCACAAGGCTGGCTTTGCTTTTGCAGCCTTTGCCTGTGCATGGATTGGGTTAAATGTGCATTGCGGCTGGGTGCGCTATCACGAGTTCTTCGGCAACATCGCGTTTAACAAGGTTCACTTGCCCGACGAAGTGGCGCTGGCGCAACTCGATCCAGCCCGCTGGCTCAGCCCGGTGGATCGAAAAAACATTCTTCAAGGAAAAGAGCATTATCTGGCGGCTTCGAGGACGGGTTTGTTTGTAAACAACGAAGCTCTGCCAAGGCTGGCCTGGTTTCAGTATTTGTTAGGCGACGCAGCGCAATCCGTGCAAACGCTCCAGACGGCCGCAGCTCACCAGAAAGACGAGAGCAAAGCCTTGAGCCTCTATTATCGCGGCACGATCCTGAATCGTCTGGGCCGACATAACGAAGCGCTAGCCACCCTGGATGAAGCGCTGGCGGAACGAGATGATTTGATTCTGGCGCGCCAGGAGAAAGGCGAATCACTTTGGCTACTCGATCGTAGAGATGAAGCTGTTTCGGTTTGGACCGAAGCCGTACAGCGTAATGCGCGTTTGGCTTTGGTTAACAACGAGCTTGCAGGCGCGGCGCGTTTGTCAGGCAAGCTCGAAGAAGCGAACGCTTACGAAAAACAAGCCAACCAATTCACGCCTAACGATCCCTTTTACCATTGGGTCCTCGGACGCCGGCTCCAGGACCTGGGCATGACCGAGCTGGCTGAAAAACACCTCCGGCAAGCAGACCAGGTCGATCCACGGAACGGAATGCCTCACAACCGCTGAGGTAGCGCCCGCGTCTCGCGTGCTGGTGATCGCGTCCCCGCGATCGCGAACTTTTCCTATCGACACGACTGCTGGTGCTATCGCGAGCGTTCAGAGAGATTGTTTCGGCGCGACGCCGAAACCAGCACGCGAGACGCATGCGCTACCCAATAATCTGCGTGAAATCGCTAATTACCGATCACTGCTCATCCTGGCACTGGGCCTACGGACGCGGCGGTGAAGTAGGATGAGGCCTGGGTGTGGGTGCACTTCTCGGCGCTGATATGTATTGAATTGTTAACACAGGTGGGCTTGCGCTCTCGCGAGTATCGAATCGCTTCGTAGTGCCTGCGGCCGATTCGTCTCCGAGCACCAGCCAGCCGAAGTTGCTGGCCGGGTCGTTCACCCATGATTGCACGTCAGCAACCATCTGCGCTGAACTCCAGGTGTACTGTCCGACCGGGCCAACGGACTGGCTCGCGCTGACGATGGCAGAAAAGTCGCCGCCTTGCATCGACCAAAAGATGGTGTCGAAGAAACGGTGCCGCCACGTTGCATCGTTGGGCATAGCCGGAGCTCCATCGCCTTCCTCTCCCTGTGCGTGAGAGGTTCCTTCCCCCCAATCAGCCAGCAGTTTGTGCAGCTCGACGATTCGCGCAGTATCGCCATGCGTTCGTGACATGTTCATAGCAAGGGTCACTGATTTAATGATCGAGCCCGGCGGAATGCTTCCCGCAACGTCAAAAGCGAGCACACCTCGGCGGAGTTCGCTCATGACGGTCTCACCCGCGAAGAAGTAAAAGCCAGCGCCATTGCTGTTGTCGCCTTCCTTGGGATCGAACTCGTAGAGAGTATTATCTTTGCTGGGCATAAGGTTGATAATCGCCGCGTTGGCCGAACTTGCGGCAGTACTGCCAAGGGTAGTCGCGACTATTAGTGCAAGTAATGTTTTAGAACTTTTCATTGAGCGTTGAATGTTGAATGTCGAGCCGTTTCGGCCCTTCCGTCACAGGCTAGGCTTACGGTCTCGGCGGGGGAGTCGGCCGAGGCCTTGGCTGCGCGGTACCCCTTGGTGACGGAGTAGGCCGGGGTGTAGGTGTCATGGTCGCAGTAGGAGTAGCCGTAGACGTCGACGTTGGCGTAGCCGTAGCAGTAGCAGTAGCGGTTGGCGTTGGACTAGGCGGGGCACTTCCGATAGGCGTTGGTGTCGGTGTCGCCGTTGACGTTGCAGTTGCAGTAGCCGTTGGTGTGAAGGCCGCGGTGGCAGTGGCTGTTGGTGTCGATGTCGGCGACGGGGTCAAGCAGATTGAGCACGTAGCCGTCGGTGTAGCCGTGCCACTAACAGTAGGCGTTGGCGAGGCTGTCGGCGTCGGGCTGGGGCCGCACCCGCCGCCGTTGTTGCGACGTTGTACCTCGGCAAGGAACTGGAATGTCTGCCCTACAATGCCGCCAACACTCCAGATCACGCCAGACCCGTAAAACCCGGCCTGGTTAGCCTGCCGATTCGGCAAAGTCAGGCTCGGAAACGATATGACCCAGAACCCGTCCGGCCAGCTCCCCAATGGCAACTCATCCACCCGGTTCGTTGAGTCGAAGAAGCCGCCTGCATTGGCGTCGCCTCCCAACGCATACAGCTTGTTCGTCGCCGGGTCATACGCTACCCCAAAGTCTGCTCTCCCCTCCGTAAAGCCAGGCCCTGTCGTCCACACACCGGGCGCCGAACTCATGTCCAGGCGATAGGTGTTCATGTTGTTTATAGCAGGCACTCTTGGCTGCGCTCCTTTGTACAACACCGAGGTCTGCGCCACGGCGTTAGGCCCACTCGCGTTAAACCCACCCACCACATACAGGAACTGTCCCACCTGCCGGTACCCGGCCAGCAGGAAGCCTTTTGGCGCCCCCGTACCAGTCGACCACGTGTTGGTTGCTATGTCATATACCTGCACCGCATTGCTATAGGCAGTGGTCCCGCCAGCTACGAACACCTTCCCGTTGAACGCTCCGGAGGCTGATCCGTAATGGTCACCTCCAGGTATGGGAGCCAGCGAGGTCCAGGTGTTAGTGACGATGTCGTACCGCGCAAAGCCGCTGCCTGTATCACCCTCAGTGCAATACACAAAGCCAGTCCCTGATAGGATAGCGCATGTAGGCGCTTCACTGGTAAAGGGCATCGGCGCTTGCGATTCCCAGCCCCCAGTGGAAATATTCCAGCGATTGACACTGTTCACGCGGGTGCCGTTGGACACCCCGCCAAACACATACAAGTACGTGGCCGTCTGGGCGAAGCCATAGCGCACAATCGTTATAGGATATGGTGTAATTATGTTCCACGGGCCGGGTGTGCCCCCTGGACCGCAGGTAGGCGTCGGCGTAGGTGTACCACCGATGGACGTGGGTGTTGGTGTCGCTGTAGCAGTAGCCGTTGCGGTGGGAGTTGCCGATGGGGGAGGAGGAGTTGCCGATGGCGTAGGAGTCGGGCAAGGCGGTGGGAAATACATATAGCTTTGACCGCCAGTAGCAGCGCCACCGGAGCCGTTGCAGAAGTACTGAGTAAAGAACGTGTTGTCTCTCTGCACTCCGGCTGTGGCCGATGTGTTGCCGTTGCTCACTGTGCCGTAGATCACGTCGAAGCGTAGCTGTCCCTCATACAATCTCAGCTCGACGTTGGCAGTACCGCTTCCAGGGAAGTACTGCGCGCGCCACTCGATGTTGAAGATGCGGTTGGGAGCAGTGCCACTGATCGAGGTGAATATGCCAAATCCGCTGTTGACCAAATACAGGTCGTCCCAATACGGGTAGATCGAGTAATTGTGGGTGAGCCACGGCAGGCATTGGTTAGTAAAGGTCGCATCGGTGGTCGTAAACTGCGCGTTGCCGTTGGACGACAGATTAATGCTGGTAAAGTTCTGGTCGTACAACGTGTAAGAGAAGGGCAAGGCCACGGTGGTCACCGTATCATCTCCATGATTGCCAATGTCGGTCGTGCCCGGCACGATGCTGCCACCGATCTGACTGACCACATACGTACCAATGCAAGGCGTAGGCGTTGATGTTGCTGTCGGCGTCGGAGTGGGCGTGAATGTTGCCGTAGCTGTCGCTGTTGCTGTGGATGTTGGCGTCGGGCTGGCTGTCGCAGTTGCCGTTGGCGGCGGGCTGGCTGTAGGTGTGGGAGTTGGTGTGCCGCCGCCCATTGGCGCCTGGATTGCAACCATCATCGGCGAGCCTGTCTTGAAGAAGCCGACCGTTGCATTGACGTTTTGCGGGGGTTGATCGGCGTCGAACCGGAAATTATACAGCGTTCCCCAACGGATCGCATTTGCGTTTTGATTTTGCGCAAACGTTTCGCTGTTCCAAGTTATTGACCCACCCGCCTGAGTGACAGTCCACGGTTGGCTGCTGTAACCCTGATTGTTAAATGTGCCATCGTTTGCCCACCCGGGTTCCTGAAGCGGAGCGTGAAAGCCCGTATTACTGATGTTAACTCCCGGCGCCAAAGGTATGCTGAACGATTGAATGCCGCGATCGAGGTTCTCATTATACAAGGCATACTCGTAGTGCCAGACCCCCGCGCTTGGGTTGGTCACCTTGTAACCCATGAACCAGATACCGTCGTTTCCTGGATCGGGCTGAATCTGATTCACTGTCGCGCCTGTCCAGGCCATAATGGCAGGCTGCATCCGCACCGTTGAGCCGCCGTCGGTTGAAAATGTGTAGTTGTCGCCGCTCCCGCTGACGGCAAACCGACGGTAGGAAGCGTTGTTGTACATGTTGCATTGGCCCGGATGCGCCTGGCACCAGGCATATTCATGCGGAGTGACATACTGCGCTTCGGCAAAATAGGTGGCTCCGGCGTTCTGCGCAGGATTTAGGTCGTTGCTCGCTACTGTGACCCGGTGGGACGTGCCAATGTGGCTATGGCCGCTGTGATTGTTTGCGGTCGATGGGTACGCTCCGGTAAACGGATTCACCCATGCGCGTGAGCCGATTCCGGTTTGACTCGCATTTAAGCTGGACCCGTAGGGATCGGAGCATCCGGGACATAGCTGTGAGCCACTGCAACCAGGCGTGCAGCCGAAGTTACAAGCGTTTCCTTGTAGTGCCGTGAAAGCGTGCTTGAGCCAGGATTGCCCGATTTGTTCGAAACGGTCGTTGTTGTTAACGCCACCGCTCATCCGGTAAAAATTTTGTGGAATAACGGGGTGATCGGTATTCGGCAACGAAAACCAGTTCAGTGCCTGGTCGCCGTTGTTACAAGACGTCGTTCCAATTCCGAGACCCACCCGATGATTTACGGTGTCGTTCCCGTATTGCGCCATTTCCGGAATCACTCCCACAATGACGTCGGGCCCGGGCACCAAAGTCGGTGTATCCCCTGCGGTTGTGCCGTTCAACGGCGGCATCACCACTGATTTGGTCTCGCCATTGACGATTGTCTGAACCTCGATTGGCTGCATGGCTGCGCCGATGGAAATTCTTCCAACCAGCGCACCGGCGTCCAATGGGCGGCCTAGAGCGTTGGCAAACTCCTTTGAAATGCGCAGGTTTCCTCCCGTGATGCTGAGCAATTGCGCATTAACATCGTAGTCGTACTGGTGTCCTTCGATATTGAAAAACGTGAATCCCGTCTTGCCGCCATTCACGGCCAAATCGAAGGGTTCACCGAAGGGAAGTTTTTCAATCGCGAGCTGCTTGAGCGACGTGGCCAGCACCGCAGTTAAACCGTAGCCGGGGACGTTGACCCCGGTTGGAATCAAGGCCATCGATCCCGGTTCAGCACCGCGCAACAGATCATTGAAAACCAAAATTGGAAAAAACGAATTAGCCGCGACGGCGAATTGCAGTGTTGTCGGTCTGCCTGGCGAGTACCCGATTCCATTCAAGCGGTTGACATCAAGATCCATTGTGACGCTGCCGCTTTCGACGATCATCTTTTGAAGCGTCCCGGTCTGGTCCTGGCTTTCGGGAGTTTTCTTTGTAGCGCCGAAAGCTTTTGGGGTGCTCGCCGGCGGTGAGGCAAAGAGCAGGAACAATAGGAGCGCGAGACCGGTGAGCGTTAATTTTGACATTGTAGCGGAGTCCTCTGGTTGCGGTGAGCCTGACTAAGTCTGAGAAAAGTCATTTTTTTCACACCCTTGGGGCAAAAAGTAAAGAACATTCTCCCAAAAGTTTACCGCTGCCCGAACTAAGGCGAGGGCGGGCTGGGCAAACTTCCATTGCCCTGCGGGAACATGCAGCCGGCGTGCCCGGTCGTTTCGCCACTCTGTGATTTACAACGCACTGCCAGTCATTCACCACCAGCTAGGGACGAGGGAGAGGAGTGGGGCGAGGTCTGGGTGCCGCAGTAAACCTTGGTGTTGGAGTAGGCCGCGGTGTCGCAGTCGGCGTTGTGTTAGCCGTCGCAGTGGGAGTAGCAGTTGCTGTCGGCGTGGCCGTGGCGGTTGGCGTGGCAGTAGCCGAAGCAGTAGCCGTGGCGGTAGCAGTAGCCGTGGCAGTAGAAGTTGCGGTAGCAGTGGCCGTGGCGGTAGCAGTAGCAGTTGGTGTGGACGTTGGAGTCGGAGTATTGGTTGCCGTTGCCGTAGCAGTTGGCGACGGCGAAGGTGTGCCTGCTGGAACCAAAGCCCATCCGCCGGTAGCTTGACCACCTGAGCCGTTGCAGAAGTATTGATTAAAGCATGCGTCGTCTCTCTGCACTCCTGCTGTGGCCGATGTGTTGCCGCCACTCACTGTGCCGTAGATTACGTCAAAGCGCGTCTGCCCCTCGTACAACCTCAGCTCGAAGTTGGCACTGCCACTTCCCGGGAAGTACTGCGCCCGCCACTCAATGTTAAAGATGCGGTTAGGAGCAGTGCCACTTATCGATGTAAAGATGCCGAACCCGCTATTGACCAAATAGAGGTCGTCCCAGTATGGGTAGATGGTGTAGTCGTGTTGGGTCCATGGTAGGCAACTGTTGGTGAACGAGGGGTCTGTCGTCGTGAACTGGGCATTGCCGTTGGACGATAGATTTACGGAGGTGAAGCTCTGGCCGTACAAGGTGAAAGGGAACGGCAGCGCGACGGTGGTGACCTGGTCATCCCCGTGATTGCCAATGTCGGTGGTGCCCGGCACAATGCTTCCGCTTATCTGAATTATGGTAAGCCCCGCGCAGGGTATCGGTGTTGGAGTAGGCGTGACCGTAGACGTCGGCGAGGGGCTGGCTGTCGGTGTTGGGGTTGGCGACGGCAACGGAACCATCCCGGCTGCTTGAACTCCAACGAACGTTGGCGAGCCGGTCTTGAAATAGCCTATCGTCGCGTTCGTTGGATTGGGAGCCTGATCGGCGTCAAACCGGAAGTTATACAAAGTCGCAAAACGAATCGCGTTGGCGTTCTGATTCTGCGCAAAAGTTTCCGTGGTCCAGGTTATGGAATCGGCGTTCTGGGTAACAGTCCATGGAGTGCTGCTATATCCCTGATTGTTAAAGGTGCCGTCATTTGCAAAGCCGGGATGCTGAGGCGGTGCATGAAATCCGATGTTAGAGATGTTTACTCCTGGCCCAACAGGCACGCTGAAAGATTGGATCGCGCGATCGAGGTTTTGGTTGTAGACCGCGTATTCATAATGCCAGACGCCAGCACTGGGGTTCGTCACTTTGTAGCCCATGAACCAGATCCCGTCGTTGCCGGGATCAGGTTGGACCGGGTTTACCGTCGCGCCGGCCCAAGCCATGATTGCCGGCTGCTCTCGCACGGTGGCTCCTGCACCAGTAAAACTAAAGGGCTGGTTAATTCCGGTTACGGTGTACGGACGGTACGACGCGTTGTTATACATGTTGCACTGGTCAGGATGACTTTGGCACCAGCTGCCTTCGTGAGGGACGATGTAATTGGCTTCGGCAAAATACGTCGCCCCCGCGTTTAGCGACGTGTTCAAGTCATTAACGTCGACCAGAATTCGGTGAGACGTGACGTCATGACTATGGCCGCTGTGATTGTTGGCTGTTGAACCAGGGAAACTACCGGTGAATGGATTGACCCAGGCCCGCGAACCGATGCCAGTTTGACTGCCGTTTAAACCGGCGCCGTATGCGTCAGAACAGCCAGAGCCAAGGCGATCGCCGCCTATACCGTTGCATCCGAAACCGCATCCATTGGACGATGCCGCCGCAAACGCGTGCTTACCCCAGGACTGGCCGATTTGTTCGAACCGCTCATTGTTAGTGGCGCCGCCACTCATCCGGTAAAGATTCTGTGGAATAAACGGATGGTCGCTGTTCGGCAAGGCGAACCAATTCACGTTCTCAATCCCTTTGTTACACGCATCAGTTCCCAACGCGAGGCCCACGCGACCCCCGACGGCGCCGCTCTGGGATTGTACAAAGTCGAGTAGACTGCCAACGATGACGTCGGGGCCCGGAACGGTTCCAGGGAGAGGCACGGCCGGTAACGAGGCGGATGTTACGTTACCGTTTTCGTCGAGATGGTTGATCTCGATCGTTTCCATGGTTGCACCGATGGAGATTTCGCCCGCAACTGCTCCGGCATCTGACGCGCGGCCAAGGGCCTTTGCGAATTCGTTGGAAACCAGCAGGCGTCCGCCTGTGATGCTTAGCAAATGGGCGCTAGCATCGTAATCGTAATGACCGCCTTCGGCATTGAAGAATACGAACCCGGTCTTGCCGTCGCTCACGGCAAGATCGTTCGCTGCGTTCGGAGGAAGTTTTTCGACTACGAGTTGCTTAATGGAAGCGCCTAACGACACAGGAAGAGCCGACGCAGAGTTTTGCGGGACCAGCGCCATTGAGCCGTGATCCGGCCCGCGCAAAAGATCGTTAAAAACCAAAATGCTGAAGAAGGAATTGGCCGCGACAGCAAATTGCAGTCTTACGGTCTCTTGCACTGCAGGACCGATTCCATTCAACCGGTTGAGATCAAGATCCATTGTGACGCTTCCGTCTTGGACGATCATCTTTTGGAGCGTCCCGCTGTGCCCGTCGCTTTGGACAACTTTCCTTGTACCGCCGAAAGCCTTTGGGACGCTCGCCTGCGGTGAGGCAAAGAGCAGGAACAACGGGAGAGCGAGACCGGTGAGCGTTAATTTTGACATTGTAGTGGATTCCTCTGCTTGCGGTGAGCCTGGGTGAAAGAAGGTAATTCCTCTCATACCGTCACGGCGAAAGTAAAGAACAATATGAAAAATCCTGGCGCCCCAATCCACAGGAGTTGGATCGGTTCGCCGCGGCGAAACGATGAAAAATAATCGCTAAAGGCAGAAATATCAGGCCGCGAAGCCGCCGTTCCGCTTACCAATGGATCGCAGGTCGATTGCGGCATGGTGCCCGCATGTCATGTCGAGCGAAGTCGAGAATGGGAGCAGCCGGGGAAGCTGCGACATGGACGGGAAGGCCGGAGGCCGAGCGAACGGGAAGTAAGCGAATCACATCCCGTGGCATGATCAGGCGTATTTCTACGGGATTCTTCGACTCCGCTGCGCTTCGCTCAGGCTGACAACCGGAGCGAACGCGTTGAGCGTAAAGCTCCGTAGGAGCCACGCTCCTTTACAAAGAAGTCGCCGCGGCGACCGTTCCACGATCTATCACCACCAGCTACGGGCGCGGCGGCGGAGTGGGACGCGGCCTTGGGCTGCTAGTACCTCTCGGCGTGGGTGTAGGCCGTGGGGTCGAGCTCGGTACGGGTGTAGAAGTTGCTGTCGCGGTAGCTGTCGCAGTAGCTGTAGCAGTAGCCGTAGCTGTGGCTGTAGCTGTTGCGGTTGAAGTTGCCGTTGCCGTCGCAGTTGCAGTAGCCGTTGCTGTCGAAGTCGGTGTTGGTGAGATCGGTGGTGTTGGCGTTGGTGAGCAATTTCCTCCAAGGATATAGCTTTGCCCACCAGTAGCTGCCCCGCCTGAGCCGTTGCAGAAGTATTGAGTAAAGATGCCGTCGTCTCTTTGCACTCCTGCTGTGGCACTGGAGTTGCCATTAGTGACTGTGCCATAGATCACATCGAAGCGTTCCTGCCCCTCATACAATCTCAGCTCGACGTTGGCACTGCCACTCCCTGGGAAGTACTGCGAGCGCCACTCGATGTTGAAGATGCGGTTAGGCGCAGTGCCACTAGTCGAAGTGAAGATTCCAAACCCACTGTTTACCAAGTACAGGTCGTCCCAATACGGGTAGATCGTGTAATCGTGGCTAATCCACGGCAGGCAACTGTTAGTAAAGGTGGTGTCCGTGTTGGTGAACTGGGCATTGCCGTTGGACGATAGATTGACGCTGGTGAAAGCCTGGTTGTACAAGGAGTAACTGAACGGAAGAGCGACGGTAGTTACCGTATCATCTCCGTGATTACCGATGTCCGTTGTGCCCGGCACGATGCTGCCGCCAATCTGAGTTATTACATACGAGCCACAAGGTGTAGCCGTTGGCGTTGACGTGGGGGTTGCAGTTGAAGTAGGTGAAGGCGTCGGGCTTGCCGTAGGCGTTGGGCTCGGCGTGCCGCCTCCCATGGGTGCCTGGATCGCAACCATCATCGGGGAACCTGTCTTGAAAAAGCCGACAGTCGCACTGACAGCTTGCGGCGGGTTATTAGAATCAAACCGAAAGTTATACAACGTGCTGAAGCGAATCGCGTTGGCATTCTGATTCTGCGCAAAAGTCTCCGTGCTCCAGGCGATAGAACTTCCGTTGTTAATAAAAATCCACGGCGTGCTGCTGTAACCCTGATTGTTAACCGTGCCGTCGTTTGCCCAGCCGGGATGCTGAATCGGCGCATGAAATTCGATGTTAAAGATGTTTGCTCCGAGTCCAAAAGGGACGGTGAAAGATTGGATGGAGCGATCGAGGTTTTGGTTATACAGCGCGTATTCGTAATGGTAAACACCGGCAGAAGGGTTTGTCACTTTGTAACCCATGAACCAAATCCCATCGTTGCCCGGGTCGGGTTCGAGCTGACTAACTGTCGCACCACTCCAGGCGTATATCGCCGGCTGCTCGCGATGGGTGGGGCCAGTGGCGCCAAAACTGAAAGTCGTCGGACCGCCACTGACGGTGTACTGATGGTACGAGGCGTTGTTATACATGTTGCACTCGCCCGGATGACTTTGGCACCAGGCGTATTCGTGCGGAACAATGTATTCCGCTTCGGCAAAATAGGTGGCGCCTACGTTCTGGGCAGGAATCAGGTCACTCGTCTCCACCAAAATTCGGTGAGATGTTACATCATGTGTGTGACCGCTGTGATTGTTGGCTGTAGAACCTGGGAAAACCCCGGTGAATGGATTGACCCATGCGCGCGACCCGATGCCACCTTGGCTGCCGTTCAAACCAGCACCGTACGCGTCGGAGCAGCCGGAGCCAAGATGGGTGCCGCTTACACCATTACATCCAAAACCGCATGTGTTTGATGACGCTGCTGTGAACGCATGCTTACCCCAGGACTGGCCAAGCTGCTCGAACCTCTCAGTGTTGTCTGTGCCGCCGCTCATCCGATAAAGATTCTGGGGAATAAACGGATGGTCGGCGCTCGGCAAGGCAAACCAATCCACGTCAATCGTCCCTTTGTTACAGGCATCGGTTCCCAAAGAGATTCCGACCCGGCCATTGACTGCACCGCTGTCCAATTGTTGTAAGCCAATTAACTCGCCAATAATCACGTCCGGGCCGGGCACAGTTCCGGGCAACGGCACCTCAAGCGCGGGCAGTTTCGCGGATTTCACATCGCCATTCGCATCGAGCTGTGCGATGTCGACCGGTTGCATGGTCGCTCCAACAGAAATGCTGCCAACCAGCGCACCGGCATCTGAAGGTCGCCCCAGAGCGTTGGCGAACTCTTTTGAAATCAGAAGTCGTCCACCCTTGATGCTGAGCAACCGCGCATTCGCGTCATAATAGTACTGGGAACCCTCGACATTGAAAAAGACAAATCCGCTCTTGCTGTCGTGCACGGCAAGATCGAAGGCTTCGCTCGACAGAAGCTTTTCGATTACGAGCTGCTTGAGCGATCCAGTTAAGGACATCGGAAGAGCACTGTAGCCGGCGGCGCTGAGCCCGGCCGAAACAGGGCTCTGAGGAATCAGTGCCATCGACCCCGGCTCAGGGCCGCGCAGCAGATCCTTGAAAACCACAATCGGAAAGAAAGAATTAGCCGCCACGGTGAAATGCAGCGCGACCGGTCTCGGCGACATTGAGTTGATACCAATTAGCCGGTTGAGATCGAGATCCATTGTGACGCTTCCGGTTTCGATAATCATCTTTTGAAGCGTGCCGGCCTGTCCCTGACTTTCGGCAGTCTCTTTCATTGCGCCGAACGCCTTTGGGGCGCTCGCCGGTGGTGAGGCAAAGAGCAGGAACAACGGGAGCGCGAGACCGGTGAGCGTTAACTTTGACATTGTAATGGATTCCTCTGGTTGTGGTGAGTTTGGCTAAGCCTGAGAGAAGTCATTTTTTCTCATACCCTGAGGGCAAAAGTAAAGAAGATTCTTCCAAAAGTTTACCGCTTCCCGAACTAAGGTCAGCGCGGGCTGGGCAAACTTTCATTGCCCTGCGGGAACATGCAGCCGGCGTGCGCCCGGTCGTTTCGCCACTCTGTGATTTACAACGCACTGCCAGTCATTCACCATCAGCTAGGGACGAGGGATAGGAGTGGGGCGAGGTCTGGGTGCCGCAGTAAACCTTGGTGTTGGAGTAGGCCGCGGTGTCGCAGTCGGTGTTGTGTTAGCCGTCGCAGTGGGAGTAGCAGTTGCTGTCGGCGTGGCCGTGGCGGTTGGCGTGGCCGTGGCAGTTGGTGTAGCTGTCGCAGTTGCGGTCGGCGTTGGTGTTGGAGTTACCGTCGCAGTTGCAGTTGGTGTCGGAGTTGGTGAGCCGCTCCCGGAGGGTCCGTCGACCGCAACTGTCGTGGGCGATCCGGTCTTGAAATAGCCGACCATCGCATTTGCTTTTTCTGGCGGCTGATCGGCGTCAAACCGGAAATTATAAAGTGTGCCCCAGCGAATCGCATTTGCGTTTTGATTCTGCGCAAAGGTCTCGGCGTTCCAAGTTATGGAATTAGCAGTCTGAGTAACATTCCACGGTGCACTGCTATACCCGCCATCTCCCTGGGTGCCGTCATTTGCCCACCCCGGATGTTGAGGCGGCGCGTGGAATCCTATATTACTGATGTTCACTCCAGGTTGTAAGGGCACACTAAACGATTGAATAGCGCGATCGAGGTTCTGGTTGTAGAGTGCATACTCGTAGTGCCAGACTCCTTTGCTAGGGTTAGTCACGTTGTAACCCATTACCCAAATACCATCTTTACCCGGGTCGGGCTCGACCTCGTTCACAGTGGCACCTGCCATTCCCCATGCCGAAATGGCAGCTTTCATCCGCACCGTGTTACCGACAGCCGAAAATGTGTAATTGGTTGGGCCGCCGCTAACCGAGAACTGGCGATAAGAAGCGTTGTTATACATGTTGCATTCCCCAGGGTGCGTTTGGCACCAGGCGTATTCGTGTGGGGTGACGTACTGCGTTTCAGCGAAATAGGTTGCGCCATTATTTAGCGTGGGATTCAAATCATCGGCCTCAACGATGACCCGGTGCGACACGCCATCGTGCACGTGACCGCTATGTTGGTTCGAATTCGTAGGGTACGAACCGGTGAAGGGATTGATCCAGGCGCGCGAACCCAGGTTTGGCCCGGCATTAAGACTGGCCGAATAAGGGTCGGAGCATCCCGGACAAAGATTCGAGCCGGTGGTGCAACCGCTGGTGTCGCAGCCGAAACCACAAGCGTTGTTTTCCAATGCCAGAAATGCGTGTTTGCACGAGGATTGTCCAATTTGTTCAAACCGCTCCTGGTTCGTGTCACCGCCGCTCATACGATAAAAATTCTGCGGAATAACGGGATGATCCGTCTGTGGCAACGCAAACCAGTGCAGCGGTTCCGTCCCATTATTGCAAGAAGTCGTAGCCACCGCCAGACCGACCTGTGTTCCGGCGTTGCCGAATTGCGACATGTTGGGCATGTCGCCAACAATGACGTCTGGCCCGGGAACCAGCGCAGGCGTGTCTCCGTCGGCCGCCCTGCGCAATGGCGGCATAGTCACCGATGTGGTCTTGCCGTTGACCAACTGCGTGATCTCGACGGGTTGCATCGCAGCGCCAATGGAGAGCTTGCCGACGTTTGCACCGGCGTCCGATGGCCGGCCCAACACTTTGGCAAATTGGTCTGCGATCAAGAGCCGGCCGTCATGAATATTCAGTGATTGCGCGTGAGGATCGTAATCGTACTGGTGTTCCTGGACATTGAAAAATGTGAGACCGGTCCGGGCGTCGCGCACGGCAAGGTCGAACGCTGCGCCCGGCGGAAGTTTCTCGATTACAAGCTGCTTGAGAGATCCGGCTAACTGGGCTGGAAGAAGTGGAACCGGCCGCACTTGTGGGACCAGCGCAATCGAGCCCGGCTCGGGACCGCGAAACTGGTCGTTGAAAACTAAAATCGAAAAAAACGAGCTCACTGCGGTGGCGAAGTTCAACGTTACAGGTCTCGTCGTCAGGTCGTTGCTTCCGTTCAACCCATTTAGATCGAGATTCAGGGTGACAGTTCCGTTTTCTACGATCATTTTTTGAAGGATCCCGGTGGATGCGTCGGAGGCGTTGTGATTGGGTTGTGCTGCATAATTGTCCGAGCTGTTTGCGAAAAACAGAAACAGAACTGACAGCATCGCGAAGCCGGTAAGGGTTATCTTGGACATGATGTAAATTCTCCTGATTAGGCTGAGCCTGGCGGAGATTAAGTGGTAATTTCTCTCACGTGCCTGCGTTGGAAGCAAAAAAGATTTTTGAAAAACCTCGCTTCCCGATCTAGCACCCCGGGAGCAACCCTAGGGGCGCGGCGGCGGCGTAGGGCGTGGCCGTGGTGCCACGCTGGACCTTGGCGATGGAGTGGGCCTCGGAGTGGAGGTTGCTGTTGCAGTTGCTGTCGCAGTCGCAGTCGCAGTCGGTGTCGCAGTCGGTGTGGGCGTTGGCGTCGGCGTCGTTCCTCCTGCAGGCGCCTGGATTGCAACCATCATCGGCGCACCTGTTTTGAAGAACCCGACCGTGGCACTGGCAGCTTGCGGCGGTTGATCGGCGTCGAACCTGAAGTTATACAACGTGCCATAGCGAATCGCGTTGGCGTTCTGATTCTGAGCAAAGGTTTCGCTGTTCCAAGCTATGGAATTACTCGTCTGAGTGACAGCCCAGGGCGTGCTGCTGTAACCCTGGTTATTAAACGTGCCGTCGTTTGCCCAGCCAGGTTCCTGAGGCGGCGCATGAAATCCGATGTTACTGAGATTGGCTCCAGCACTCAAAGGCACGGTAAAGGATTGGATGCTGCGATCGAGATTTTGGTTGAACAGGGCGTACTCATAGTGATAGACGCCCGGCGTGGGATTGCTCACTTTGTAGCCCATAAACCAGATCCCATCGTTTCCCGGATCAGGCTCAGCCTGATTTACCGCCGCCCCTGTCCAAGCCGTGATGGCCGGGTGCGTTCTCACGGTTTGCCCGAGCGGAGAAAATGTAAAGTTCGTTGTGCCGTTAACAAGGAACTTACGATGGGAAGCGTTGTTATACATGTTGCACTGCCCGGGATGGGCCTGACACCAAGCGTACTCCTGCGCCGTGTCGTACTGCGCTTCCGCGAAATAGGTTGCGCCTTCATTGAGCGTTGTGTTCAGATCACTGACCTCCACGCGAACCCGGTGCGATGCGCCGTCATGTGCGTGGCCGCTGTGGTTGGACGCAGTGTTCGGAAACGCGCCGGTAAAAGGATTGACCCACGCGCGTGAACCAAGCAGGTCGTACCATCCGTTCTCGTCGGCGAGATACGGATCGGCACAGCCTGGGCATAGCTGTTGGAACGGAGTGCAATTACTTGTGTTGCAACCAAGGTCGCATAAGTCGTCTTCGCTTGCGCCGAACGTGTGTTTAATCCAGGCCTGGCCGATTTGTTCGAACCGCTCGGTGTTATCTGCGCCGCCGCTCATCCGATAAAAATTTTGCGGAAAGAAAGGATGATCTGTGTTTGGGAATGCGTGAAAGTTGACCGGCTGATCGCCATTGTTGCAGGAAGTCGTCGCAATCCCCAGGCCGACCTGTGATCCCGCGCTCCCCACCTGGACCATATCGGGCAGATCCCCAACGATGATATCGGGTCCGGGCACCAGAGTAGGCGCTCCCGGACTGGCACCTTGGCTCAACGGGGGCACGACCACCGACTTACGCTTGCCGTTTACGACTTGCGTGATCTCGATCGGCTGCATCGCTGCGCCGACTGAAATTTTTCCAACAATTGACCCGGCGTCCGAAGGGCGGCCGAGCGCGTTAGCAAACTGTTTCGAAATAAGAAGCTGGCCACCCGCAATGCCAAGCGACCGTGCGTTAGCGTTGTAATCGTAATCCCCTCCTTCAATATTGAAAAAGGTGAAACCTGTCTTGCTGTCGCGTACGGCGAGACCGGAGGATTGATTCGATGGAAGTTTTTCGACTACGAGCTGCCTGGCAGAGGTGGCTAATTGCACCGGAAGTGTCGGAAGATCCTGCGGGATCAAGGCCATTGAGCCCGGCTGGACTGTACGCAGCAGATCATTAAAAACGAGAATGGGAAAGAAGGAATTGGCAGCCACAGAAAATTGCAGAGTGACTGGCCTTGCCACGAGAGAATTGCTTCCATTTAATCCGTTCAGGTCGACTTGCATCGTTACACTCGCGTTTTCCACAATCATCTTTTGAAGTGTTCCGCTCTGTTTGCTGTTGTTCTTCGTGTCGGAATTACGCGACCCTGCGTACGTCGAAGCAAACAGCAGAACCAACAGGAACATGAAACCGGTAAGGGCAATTTTGAGCTTTGACATAATATAATGAATTTCTGCCTACCCCCGGTTTTACTAAAGTCGATGCGGCGATGTCAAAACTTTTCTCTTCAACTACTTGCAGCGCCGATGTCTAACCATCGGCGGGACAGATGTTTTCATTGTGGCTAGCGGGCGTCTGACGCGGAGGCCCTGGTCGTGTCATATCCTGCCTTCCACCAGAGCGGCAGCCTCCCGATCAAGCGCGGCGGCATCTATCCTGCGGGGTTGCAAATAAAATTCGTCGACGACGATTTGCACCAGCGCCGCAGCCGGAACCGCAAGAAACAATCCCAATAGGCCAAACAATTCGGCGGTTGCGAGAGTAAAAAACAGAATGTTGACCGGGTGCAGCCGCATTTCTTTGCCGAGCACGCCGGGCACGAGGACGTTCAATTCAATCTGATAGACCAGCACGATCACCCCAAGCGCGAGCCAGAACTTTGTTGCTCCCATGCTTAGCGCGACCAGCAAAATGGGAATGGAAACGAGAAAGGCGCCGATGTTTGGCAAAAACTCACCGAAAAAGGCAAACACGCCGAATATGAGAGCCGGCTGTACGCCAACCAACCAAAGTAGCGAACCGATCGACACGCCGGTAATCAGGCCGTTGATCGCGACGCCTCGCGCCCAGGCAATCATTTGTCGCATCATTCGTCCCAGAGTACGACGCGCCTGCTCGCGATAACGATCGGGCGCAAGCGCCAGGTATGCAGCGACAAGCGGACGCGGGCTCGCCAGCACAAACACAAGCAGGAGAATCGCTAACAAGGCGCTGGCCACACCTCCCACCAAGCCAAGAGTCGATTGCAGCAGGAAGTTTCCAACTGTTGCCGCACCTGCCCCGATTTTGCTCGCCATTTCATCCGTCCGTGGTAAAGCCTCGCGAACTTCCGGATAATTTTTCGTTAGCGACTCGATCCGGGTGCGAATCCCCTGCCACATGCGTGGCGTGCTGTGCATGAGTTCCTGCAGTTGTCGGCTCAGAGGCGGAATGGCAAACAGGATGATGGTCGTCGTGACAGCAATCAACGCTAGCATCACCAGGATGACACCCGCGAAACGCGGTACGCGGTGTTTCTGTAGCCAGACGACGATCGGGTTCAGGACCATCGCGAGAAGAAAAACCAGCGCGAACAGCAGAATTACAGGTTGCAGCGCGCGCAGGATCAGCCAGATGACAAATACGAAGAAAACCAGCCAAACAATGCGCCGTGCGCCATAATAACTGAGCGGCGCGTGCGGATCTTCGCGATGCGTTTCGTTCATGACCAGGGAGCGACGACTTCCGGCCGTCGCGTCCTTCGTCTTTGTAACCACGAATGGACACGAATGGACACTAATTTTTTCCTGTAGCCGGCCTCGGCTCGTCGCGCCGTACCCTCCCGACCCGCCGTGGCTTTACGCGAAGGCTGGTCGGCGCAGGCGGATCACCCGGGAATCAGCGCCTACGGGCGAGGCGGCGGAGTCGGTCGCGGCCGTGGAGTAGGAGTCGGGGTTCGCGGCGGAGGCGGCGGGCCGCAGTGTGGGCTGCACAACGCGCCTGCGTTGTAGCGGGCGAGAGTGCTCATGTAAAATAGGACGTCGTCGATTGGCAGGAATCCATTGCCTACTGGCGGAATAACCAAACCATCAATCAACGCATCGGCCCCTGCCAATGTTTGCTCGATACAGCTTCCGTCCGCGCCGTTAGCAATGTTCAGTTTCGCGGCAATCTCCTGTTTCGCCAGCAAAACTAATCCATTGATGCGGACTGGATTTTCCAGAATCGATTGCAATTCTTGCCGGTCATAGATGCGGTTGCCAAGCTGCAATTGGTTCACCGGCCACTGCGCATGGTTTCTCCAAAAGCCTTCTGTTACAACACAGCCGGTCGGCGGAGGAGTCGATGTGGGTGTCGGGGTCGGCGTTGAAGTCGCGGTTGCGGTAGGCGTAGCTGTCGGTGTGTGCGTAGCCGTTGCTGTCGCAGTTGGCGTAGCTGTCGGAGTGTGCGTTGCCGTCGCCGTGGCTGTGGGAGTTGGAGTGTGAGTACCTGTAGGCGTTGGAGTAGGGGTGAATGAGGCCGTAGCTGTCGCGGTTGCAGTAGCCGTCGGTGTTGGCGTTGGGGTGCGAGTGGCTGTAGGCGTCGAGGTAGGCGTAAACGTAGCTGTCGCCGTAGCAGTTGCAGTTGCCGTTGCGATTGGAGTAGCTGTGGGTGTTGCAGTTGGAGTACGAGTAGCTGTGGGCGTTGATGTTGCGGTTGAAGTTGCTGTTGGTGAAGCCATGGCTGTAGCAGTGGGTGTAGGAGTTACCTGCACCACCACCCGGCAAGCGGAAAATTCGGAAGTGTTATTGTTTGGATCAGTGGCAGTCGCTGTTATAACATGCCCTGCCTGCACGTTGACGGGCAAAGTGACATTGATCGGCCCAGTACAATTAGCGGCTGTTGGTATGTTAGCCGAGCCGATGAAAGTTTGTCCCTCGCCATTATTAAATGGGTCACACTGCGCGTTATCAAAAAATTCTACCCGGAAGGTTGTACTCGGTGCGCTGTTCAAATTGCCCTGAATATTGGTGCTGCCTCCACCACTGATGGCTGATGTGAGCACGGGATAATTTTGCAGATTATTCGGACCGGTATCGACATCGCAATTGTCATTGGGCTCGACGCAGTTGGGGTCTCCGTCAAATTCTAGATCGATCCCGAGGCCGGCGTTAGAGAAAATGGAGTTGCCGAGCAAGGCGTTGTTGATGGCGCCGGAGTTGTGCACCCAGATCCCGGCGAAAAAGGCATTACAGTTCGGAGTGCCCCCGCCATTAAAGGCGATGATGTTGCGCGCGTTAGGGTCCGTCCCGCCCACGGCGTTGTCATGACCGTTAATGGTGATCCCACCGGGGGAGTTGCCCAGCGGCTGTGTGCCTGTGATATCGGCGCCGATGATGTTACCCTGGATGAGGTTGCCCGAGGTGTCTTGTCCGAGGGTCAAGGCAGAGTTGCCATTGTTGCCAGAGATAAGATTGCCGGGCGGCGTGCCGGGAGTGGCTGTCAGTCCGCCTAGGTGGCAACCAGAGACGCCAGTATTGAGATTCACGCCAAGGTTCGGATTGCCGAGGGCTAGTGTGCCCGTGACATCCGTACCGATGAAGTTGCCTTGGACCGTGTGGTTGGATCCACCGAAGAGCTGAACGCCGCGGTTGTTTGCCGATATAACGTTTCGGGCGTCAGTAGTTGCGCCGCCGACGACATCATTTGAGCCGCCGCCAACGTTAACGCCTACGCCGGTGTTTCCCAGCGCAACCGTGCCGGTGACGTCGGTGCCGATGAGGTTGCCTTGGACCGTGTTTCCCGTGCCGTTGCTCAAATCGACGGCCGTACCGATATTGCCCGAGATGAGATTGCGCGCCTCTGGTGTTGTGCCGCCGACGGTGTTGTTAGATGAGCTGAGAATCACGGCGCCGAGGCCACCAGAGCCGTTTGGTAGTGCCGCTGTGCCGGCTGGATTCGTCCCAATGAAATTTCCTTTGATCACGTTGCCATTGGAAAAAACGTCGATTGCGTCGTGCACAAATCTGTTGATGACCAGCCCGCGCACGATGCAGTTGTCCGCGTTGATGATTAGGCCACTGAAGTTGCTGCCGGAATTCACGCCACTGAGTTCGATCTGTAAAATTGTGTTGAGACCCATGGTGGGGGGGTTGGTATTGGCACTCGATCCCAGCTGTGTATAACCATCGATGGTCACTGTCTGGGTGATGGTTGGCAGAACCGTACCCGGGCTGATTGTGTGAACGCCAGTGCCGGGAATGGCAAACGTGATCATCCCTCCACCCATGCTGTTCGCGTCCATGATTGCCTGGCGGAACGAGCCCGTGCCGCTGTCGTTGGTGTTTGTGACCGTGAAAACAAAGGGCGTCGTGGGGTTATTGCCTTCCGCTGATTCGTGCGCGAGTGAGGCGGTTGGTTCTCTTGTGCTTTGAACTTGTGTTGGCCGGATGGAACGCGTTGTTCGCGACGCATTGGCGAACGCCGAGACTAGTACGATCGAAAAGATCGATACGAAGGTAACGATCAATGTTATTCGGAATGCAAATGCAGCGGCGGGGTTATTCTGTTTCATTGTGTTCTTCGGGGGAGGATTTGGGGAGTCGACGTGCGGGTACAGCACCTTCTTCTATGGAAAAACATGCAAAAAGTTTTCGGAAAATAACCTTTCATCGCGGGCATATGCGGAGCACACGCCGCATGGACTCATTTTGTTTTTCTTTCATTTTGTTTGTTCCTGTGGGCTATGGAGCGCGACGCGCGACTGCGGCGGCTCAAGCGCCGAACGGCCAAATCCAACCAGCGCCAAAGAAATCCCGGTTAAGACGATTGCCAGACCGAAGAAGACATGTGAGCCAAAGAAGGCGTATTGCGGAACGGAGTTCTTCTTCATGAGGCGAGCTTTTCACCTCATCCGCGTGCGAAATCCTTAAGGGTTGACTAAATTTTTCTAAAATGTTCCAAAGAGGTCGCAACTTGGCGCTGCCGTTTCCGTAGAAGGAATTGAGAGAATGGAAGGACCGCTATCAAGCAGAGTAGTAACAGGGGCGGTCACCAACGGCGCGCGGCGTTTCTACAAGTTCGGTCCGTTCCGGCTCGATTCGAATCGACGCAGACTTTTTCGCGGCGACGAGGTCGTGGCGTTATCGCCCAAAGCAATTGAGACGCTAATTCTGCTCGTCGAAAATCGGGGCAAGCTTCTGGAGCGCGAAAGGTTAATGGACGCCCTATGGCCACACGTAATTGTTGAGGACGCGAATCTGACAGTGGCAGTTTCGCAACTTCGCAAGGCGCTCAATCAGAATGGCGATAACGCCGAGTTCATCTTAACCATTCCGCGCGTCGGCTACCGGTTCGTGGCCGACATCTGCGAAGTCATCGAGGAAGCCGAGCCGTTGATTCCTAAAGAACGCACACGCTTACAGCCGATTGCTGGCAACGCAGAAGCGAACGGAGCCCCCGCTGCGCCGCCCGAATTGCAGGCGAAAATTTCGCATCTGCCCGAGCAACGGTCGCCTCTTCGTACGCAGCCAAGGTTGATCGTGGCGCTCGCTCTTTGCCTGGCAATCGCAGTTGCGGCGATTGCGTACCGTTTCGTGAGATCCAGCAGCAGTGCGCCTGCGAACATCGGTTCCGTTGCGGTGCTACCACTCAAAAATCTTACAGGTGATCCGACCGCCGAGTACTTCAGCGATGGCATCACCGAAAGCATTATCAGCGAACTCTCAAAAATGCCGGAGCTGAGGGTCATTTCTCGGGCGTCAGTTTTTGTTTTCAAAGGTAAGGAGATTGATCCTAGAGAAGCGGGCCGCCAGCTCGGCGTGGGTAGCATTGTCGAGGGGAGCTTGCTCAAGAGCAAGGATCGCATTCACGTCCAGCTTAGACTAGTCGCGGCCGCCGACGGCCACATCATTTGGAGCGGGGACTCGTATGAACGAGCCGCGACCGACATCTTCGAAGTGCAAGATGAAATAAGTTGCAATGTCGCCCAGCACCTACGGCCGGTTCTCTGCGTCGGCAAACCCGCCCGTCGCTCAACCGAGAACGTGGCCGCGTACGACGCCTATCTGAAGGGCCGATACTATATGAGCCAACGTACTGCAGAAGGGTTGATGAAAGCGATTCAGTTTTTTCAGCAGGCCACAGAGATCGATGCCCGCTATGCTTTAGCCTATTGTGATCTGGCCGAGTCTTACAAGCTCGCGGTCTGGTATGTTCCGATGCCAGCGAGTGAGGCCGTACCTCAGTTGCAGACGGCCGCCACTAAAGCTATCGGGCTTGACAGTTCCTTGGCTGAAGCTCATGGGGCGATTGCTGAGGTCTACTCTTTCCAATGGAGGTGGAAAGAAAGCCTTGCCGAAAGCGAACGCGCAATCACGCTTAATCCCGGATATGGGGCCGGGCATCACAACATTGCGCTCGCCTTGGCGCTGATTGGGCGAAATGCAGAGGCGCTCACACACATTCAGCGCGCTCGTGAACTCGATCCGCTCTCGCTGATTATCACCACGGACTTTGGTTGGGTTTACTATCTCGGCCGTCGCTATGAGGAAGCTATAACTCAATATCAGAAAGCATTGGAACTCGATCCGAACTTCACGCTGGCCCATTTTGATCTGGCGCTGGCTTATTCCGCGCTGGCCCGTCACGACAAGGCGATCGCCGAGATGCAAAACGCGCGTGGGCGCGGATCGGAGTATCTGGCGGGATTAGGTTACCTTTATGCGGTTGCGGGCCGGCGCGCTGAAGCGTTAACCACGCTGGCTGAACTGCAGCGGCTGGCACAGCAACAGTATGTCCCGCCTTACCATTACGCCTGGATTTACACTGGGCTGGGAGATAAGGACAAAGCAATCGCGCTATTGCAACAGGTTTACGCAGAACACACGCAGCATGTGGTTGATTTCAAGACGGTACCGATGTTCGACTCGCTCCGCTCGGACGAACGCTTCCAAGAACTCGTTCAAAAAGTTGGCTTGCCCGACTAAGAGAGCCGCTTGTTCTTTCGGCATTGCGCCGAAACAATCTTTCCTTTGAATTTCGTTAGCAGCCCTTGAATGGAATTGCACCGAGAAAATTCGCGATTGCGAGGACACGCTCAGTCCGAGCCGGACTGGCGTTAGCACGCGGGACGCGGGTTCCACAAAAAGAAATTCGCCTGTAATTCCGCTCGATCTGCCCACAAAGCCTGAAGCCGGCGGCTCCTGTTAATTCGTGGTTTCCTGACTAGATTGCGGCTGTGTCATTTAATCGTTTTGGACTTTTGCCGCAGGTCGTGCGTGGAACGCAGGCCATGGGGTTTGTCGAGCCGACGCCGATTCAGCTCCGGGCGTTTCCAATTATTCTCTGCGGAAAAGACTTAATCGGCACCGCGCAAACCGGCACAGGCAAGACGGCGGCATTTGCTCTGCCCATCCTGACGCTGCTTGCCAAGCACGGGGCGTTCCGGTGTCTGGTTCTCGAGCCCACGCGTGAACTGGCTGCGCAAGTGGAAACGGCGTTTCGTGATTATGGCCGTTTCACAGATTTGCGAGTGAGTCTCGTGCATGGGGGTGTCGGTTACGGGAAACAACGCGAAGAACTCAAACGCGGCATCGATATTCTTGTCGCCACACCTGGACGCCTGCTCGATTTGCTGGAGCAGCGCGCGATGAGTCTCAAAGAGATAAAAATTCTCGTGCTAGATGAAGTGGACCGGATGCTGGACATGGGTTTTCTGCCTGACGTGCGCCGGATCGTTGAGAAAATCTCGACAAAGCGACAAACTTTGCTGTTTTCGGCTACGTTGCCTCCGGAGATCGAACGTCTGGCGGCATGGGTGCTGCGCGATCCTGAATTAGTCGAAATTGGCGTACGCCGTTCGCCTGCGGAAACAGTGACGCATGCAGTTTATCCCGTTGCAGCGGAGCAAAAATTCGATCTGCTAATGGCCTTACTCGAGCGAACGAATTTCGACAGCGCGCTGATTTTCTGCAGAACCAAGTACGGCGCCGATCGCATCGCGCACCAATTAAAGCAGGGTAAGCATGCGGTGGCGGTGTTGCATTCTAATCGGACACAGCGCGAACGGATCGAAGCGCTAGAAGGCTTCAAGAGCGGCAAATACGAAGTGATGGTTGCGACCGATATCGCATCGCGCGGCTTGGACATCGCGGGCGTGAGTCACGTGATCAATTACGATGTGCCCGAGCATTCCGAAGATTATGTCCATCGGATCGGGCGCACGGGACGGGCGCAAAATGTTGGCGACGCCTTCACCCTTCTGAGCGGCCAGGAGTTGCCCGCGTTGCAGGCGATTGAACGGTTCATCGGCCAGAAGATTCCGCGATTGAAGTTGGAAAACTTTCCATACTTATACACGGCGTTGTTTGAATCGGAATCCGGGACGAGCAGTCGTCGCGGAATCGGCGGGGGCAGAACTCATCGCGGGTATTCATTCGGGCGACGAAGGTAACACAGATGTCTCAGAGGTATCGGCTCGCCGCGGCGAGACGATGTGAACTGTTGCCCGAGGTGCTAATATCAGGGGGCAAGGCCGCACGATTTCCAACGCGTTGAGCCGCCTTCGCCAAGGCTACGGCGAGCCAGGGGACAATGCGTTCCACCTTGCGCTTGGGGCATTTGTTCGTGAATACTTTCGGACTTCGAAAATGAATTCATCCATTGCTGATTCATCGCCCGAATTTGACCAGCTACAGAAGAAACTGGTGCCGTTGTGGAAATCGATCGAGCGATTCAATCAAGACCCGCAAACCATCGTGGTTGTACCCTCGATGTCGATTGACGCGATCGACTCGGGTGCAGTCATTCAGGCATACGAGGAACGGTTCCTATTTCTGTTGCTGCTGCTGCGCCAGCCGCGGGCGCGCCTGATCTACGTAACGTCGCGGACGATTCTGCCCAGTATCATCGATTATTACCTCGATCTTCTTCCAGGCGTCATCCCGAGCCATGCGCGGCAGCGACTTTTCCTGCCTTCACCGATGGACGGTTCAGTGCGCCCGCTCAGTGAGAAGCTCTTAGAGCGGCCGCGACTGATCGAGCGGATTCGCTCGCTCATCATGGATCCCGATCGGGCGCATCTCGTTCCGTTTAATACCACGAACCGAGAGAAAGAACTGGCGTTGCAGCTGGGCATTCCGATGTACGGCGCCGACCCGAAATTTTTCCCGCTGGGAACAAAGAGCGGGTGCCGCAAAATTTTCAACGAAGAACATGTTCCGCACCCCTTAGGGCGCGAAAACATTGGCAGCAAGGAAGATCTCATCAATGCCCTCGTGGCCATGCGGGTGGCAAAACCTGGCATCGAGCAGGTGATGGTGAAGTTGGATGAAGGCGTTTCCGGTGAAGGCAACGCAGTTATTGATCTAAGAGGGCTTCCATCCCTTCTTGTTAAATCCATGTTAGAGGAGCGCCTTCGAGCGATGAAATTCGAGTTACCGGGGACCACCTACGACAATTACATGACAAAGCTACAGGAGCGTCGGGGTGTCGTGGAGGAACGGATCATTGGAGAAGAGTTCCGAAGCCCGAGCGTGCAGCTTCGCGTCACGCCGCTCGGTAAGGTTGAACTGTTATCAACGCATGACCAGCTCCTCGGCGGGCCGACCGGGCAAAGCTATCTCGGTTGCGTTTTTCCGGCTGACACAGCTTACGCTTCCCAGATTACTCAGGAAGCTGCAAAGGTAGGTAGCCGTCTGGCCAAAGAAGGTGTTATCGGTCGCTTCGCTTTGGATTTTGTGGTGGTGCGCGCGAAAGATGGAAAATGGGAGCCGTACGCGATTGAGATTAATTTAAGAAAAGGCGGCACCACACATCCGTTTTTGACTCTGCAATTTCTTACCGATGGAAGTTACGATACGGAGACCGGTATCTTCACGGCTCCGAATGGTCAGCAAAAATTTTTCGTAGCCAGCGACCATGTCGAGTCGCCGCGCTATCGGACTCTTACTCCAGACGACCTGTTCGACATTGTCGTGCGGCACAAACTGCATTTCGATCAAACCCGCCAAACAGGCGTGGTGTTTCACATGATGAGCGCCTTGGGCGAGTTGGGAAGGACAGGCCTCACAGCCGTAGGCAATTCGCACGAGGACGC
>Ga0207697_10000209_pt1 | contig 31321 bp, 30 predicted proteins | sample KBSSwiS5withPhiX_FD_184293 | JGI IMG/M metagenome (GOLD analysis project Ga0207697, IMG submission 184293) | Switchgrass rhizosphere microbial communities from Kellogg Biological Station, Michigan, USA, with PhiX - S5 (SPAdes) (version 2) | ecosystem: Host-associated > Plants > Roots >... | reverse complement strand
CCCGCCGATTCTCAAAGTTCTTTCGCAGGCTCTCGTCGAAAGAGTGCGTGCGGGAGTGAGCGAATGCGTTGAACTGCGCCATGTAACGGGAGGCCTGGCGGAAACGAAACTGACACCGCTTAAGCTTTTGCTGCAAATTGCTAAGCTATTCGCCAGTGATTTCCATGCTATTACATAGGATGCCTCGTCACACAATCACGCCAGAACCCGGAGAACAGATCAAGGTTGCGTACGCCGCCGGCGTCGGCCTTCGCGAATTAGCGCGCAACATGGGCATGTCCGAGGGACGGTTTTGTCGTACGCGAAGCGCAAGGGTCTAACGCGCAGATTCAGTCCGCAAAGAGGGAGGCGCAATCAGATGCAATCACCCCAATGCAATCAGTTGCAGTGTGCATGCAGGAACGGTCTCAGCGTTACGTTGCTCGAATGGCCGACGTTACCGATAAAGTACTGCCACACTTGCAAGCGATGCCGCCTGACCAAATTCTTGATCGCGCGGATCAACTGGACAGATACGACCGAGTCGCGCGTCGCAACTATGGCTTGGACAAAGTCGCGAGCGGTCCCTCCTCACTCAATATCGCCGTATTGCTTCCTGGTGGCCGAACCACAATCAGCCCTGAGCAGTCGACAGATGAGATTGGTGGGATCGCGTCCGAGAAGGCTATTTCTCAAGATCAAGCTCACTAAAGTATCGCTTCTAAGGGACGGCGATTTGCGGTCGCCTACGGGTCAAAGAAAGGATTTTCTTTCAAGGACCGGTGGGGGTGCCGGTACCCGGTATGCCCTGTTGCGACCAAAGAAAATGAAACGGATTAATGAGCCAGCACCTTGTTGCGCGACTCGAATCGCTCTCGCGCTCGGTGTTTTCCCGGCTCTTTGCCTTGTGACCGCTATTCCTGATACTCCCGACCAATCAAAACGCGATGTAGAGGCCGCTGCAGCGTGGGAAACACGCGCTCTGAGACGGGTGTTCTGACTATTACGCCTTGCGATGTTCTGACTCGGCGTCGCTGCCTCGCTAGGATTCGAACCTAGACAAAGAGATCCAGAATCTCTGGTGCTACCATTACACCACGAGGCAATCGAAACGCAAAGTAACCCTTAAAGTCCATCTCTTTCAAGCAAGCCAGCTTTCCCCCTTCTAGTCATACGAGAAAATCCGTCCGTTGCCACAGATCGCGTTTTTCTCGCGCTGAAATGATCGAGCGCAGGCAAATTCCAAATCCCAATACCCAGGTTCCAAACAAATCCCAAGCCTCAATAGCCAAATTTAACCGGCGCCTGTGGCGAAGCGTAATGTGTTTGCTTGCGGCTCCGCACAGCGTCGCCCTACCCGTGAAATTTTCGCGAGGACGCTTTTGGTAGGGCGAGACTCCGTCGAGCCACCGACGGTTCGCCGCTCAAGACCTTTGATGAACCATCCGCGCAATCTGAGGTTGGTCGTTTGTCTTTGAGCTTTGGCGTTTGACGTTTCCTTGGGATTTGGGTTTTGGGATTTCTAGAAGCGCACGCTTCAACGTACGAATCGCGGCCGGCTCGCGAGTTCGGGTCGATTACTAGCCCAAAATCACTTCGCTGCCCTCACGCGCAGCCTCTACTGCGATCGATTTTCCCACCTGCGCAATTTGCATCCGCGCCTTGTCGACGATCTTGTCTACCATTTCGTCATCGTGATTGGGATCGTGATGGAACAACAAGAGCCTCTTTACGTCCGCATCGGCCGCGAGTGAGACCACGCTGCTGACCGAGCCGTGTCCCCAGCCGACGTGCCGCTGATATTCCTCATCGGTATACTGCGCATCGACAATCAGCAGGTCGGCTTCGCGCAGAAATTCGATCAGATCCGCGCGCTCTTCCGCAGATGATTTGAATTGGCGCGCGGTATTTTCAGTGCCGCGATTTCGCAATTGCACGTCGAGTTGTTCGAACGGTTCGTTGTCCGGCATGTAAACAACCGAGCCAGCCGGCGTGTAAATGCGATAACCAGCGCAAACCCCTGGATGATTTAAGAATTTCGAGCGGATCCGAAGCCGTCCGATCCGAAAATCCATATCCTTGAGCTCCTCGATTTCAATTTTACCAGGCAGCTCGGCCATGGTGACCGGAAAAAACGGTGTCTCCATCTGCCCGGCGAGGATTTCACCCAGGCGCGTCCGAGTCCCATCATAACCGAAAACCTTGAGCTGATTTTTCCCGCTGTAAGCCGGCAGGAAAAAGGGGAGTCCCTGGATGTGATCCCAGTGGGTGTGCGAAATAAGGATCGCCAGCCGGATCGGATCGGAACCGAACTCACGCTGCAGTGACTGGCCGAGAAGTCGAATTCCGGAGCCGGCGTCGAGGACGATGATTTCGCCGTCGGCGCGCACTTCAACACAACTAGTGTTGCCGCCGTAGCGGACCGTGCCCGGTCCAGGCGTTGGAATTGAACCGCGAACGCCCCAAAAAATTACTCTGGTCTTGGAGGCGCGCACCTTACTCATCGAAGATCGCATTGATTGTGACACGCAAACAATGAGCGACCAAGAGTTTTTGCACGGTGCAATTCATGGTTCACTCTTAGCGGTGATTTCTAAACCGCATCGCGGTTATTGGGCATTGTTAGCGGCGGCATGGATCTGGGCGATCTGGAGTTGCGCGGAATACTGGCGCGGAAATCCAAATTATTCCTATGGCTGGATTGTTCCTGTGCTTAGCCTCACTTACGCCGCTCGCAGATTAACGCTGGCGCAAAGCGAAAATATCGCGCGCCCAACATTGGCGGTTCCCATTTAATCCGCGGTTGGGTACTGGCGAGGTGTTTCATTTTTTTTGGAAACCGTCGCCGTGGAATCGTTTCGTCCTCGTCCATCGGCCAGATATCTGCATGCCGGGCGTAGGCTGGGAAAGCAGTGGCTCACCCGAATCGATCACGATCGATTTTTTCGGCCACCAAGCGCAGCTCTATCTCTTCCGGTTTCGGCGTGGCGATACTGAAGCTCTTGAGCTGTGGGGCGTCTGGCGAAACGGTGACGCTGTTCCGCTCGAATATCAGCCCGATCAAGTTCTGGGCGCGGCCGCTGCGCCACCAGTCCTGCGTCTCGAAGGCAAACGCCGTTCCGCCACCGAAATCGGTGCGTGCTTCATCGGCGGAAATCGTGACCACCCACCGGACGCCGAGCGAGCGATCGCCCTTTTAAAATCTGTCTTCCAGTACCAACCGCTGTACCCGCTTCGCTGTGCCAGACGCTTGGAAGGCGATCATAGCAAGCTCGACCCAAACGCGCCCGGCTTGCCCTTCTTCCAGCGCAATTCCGGATCGAGATTGATTTCATCCGGCCGGACATCGAACCCGACTGACCGCAGCAAATAGGAAACGCCTTCCCGGCTTTCCATTGTTTCTTTCAAACTGCGGGCAAACAGCTCGATGTATTCCTTGTAAGAATCGAGGGCCAGTTTGCCTTCGGCGAAATGTTCCGCCAGCGCTTCGTCGTGATAATCTATCAGATCGATCAATGCCCGCCGCAGATCCATCCGCACTTTCGGATCGATCACGATCTTGAATGGGTTCGCGCCCGCGTCCGGCTTGGCCAGCATTTTTTGCAACGCCGGCGCGTGTGTCGTCGAAACGATTTCGAAATCACGGGATTCGTCTGCCATTGTTGGTCAGCTTAACTGCTCTGTCGGGGATGCAAAGAAAATCGTGGATCGCGATATGTGGACGGAAATCGTACTGTAGGGCAAGCCCTCCCGCCTGCCAGCCAGCAGGCAGGAATGCCTGCCTACAAATCAGAACGCGTCTTGTAGTGGCAGCCGTGTCGGCTGCCAGACCTGCCCATGCAGGCGACACGCCTGCCTCTGCAGAAAAAAGGTCCGCGACTAAAAGAAAATTGGAATGATCAAGATAGCGACAATGTTCACCACTTTGATCATGGGATTGATCGCCGGACCGGCCGTGTCCTTGTAGGGATCGCCTACGGTGTCGCCGGTGACCGCCGCGGCGTGCGCGGGCGAGCCTTTGCCGCCGTAATGTCCTTCCTCGATATATTTTTTGGCGTTATCCCAGGCGCCACCGCTGCTGGTCATGGCGATGGCCACGAACAAACCGGTCACAATTGTTCCCACCAAAACTCCGCCCAGAACGACCGGGCCAAGTTGTGGAATCACCGCTACCAGGATGACGAACACCAGCGGCAACAGCGCCGGAACGATCATCTCGCGTAACGCTGCTTTCGTCACAATGTCCACGCAGGTCCCATAGTCCGGCGTATCTGCTCCGGTCAAGATGCCTGGCTTCGCTTGAATTTGTCGCCGCACTTCTCGAACAACCGCGCCAGCCGCCTTACCGACGGCATCCATGCTGAAGGCGGTGAAGATAAATGGAAGCAGTCCGCCAATGAACAACCCGATGATGACTTTCGGCTCGGTTAACGAGAATTGGAAATCAAACGCCTGACCATTGCTCGTGATGTGGGCCTTGAGTTCTTCAACGTATGAGCCGAAAAGAACCAGCGCTGCCAAACCGGCCGACGCAATCGCGTAACCTTTCGTCACCGCTTTCATGGTGTTGCCGACGGCATCCAGTTCGTCGGTCACCTGCCTCACTTCTTTTGGCAGATTGCTCATGACCGCGATCCCGCCGGCGTTGTCGGTGATCGGGCCAAAGGCGTCGAGTGAAATAATAATTCCCGCCATTGACAACATCGCCATCACCGCCACCGCAATCCCGTAGAGGCCGGCGAAGTTATAGCTCAGTAAAATCGCGATCCCGATGAAACCAACCGGCAACGCCGTGGCGTGCTGGCCGAGGGCGAGCCCGGCAATGATGTTGGTGGCGTGTCCGGTTTCGGACGCGCGCGCAATTTTTTGCACGGGGCGATAATGCATCGAGGTGTAGTAATTCGTAATGACGACCACAATGCCGGTCATTAGAAGCCCGATGAGCGAGGCGAAATAGAGATCGGTCGGGGAACGCATCTTTCCGGCGATTTCCACCCCGCTGGGGAAAAGCTGATGTGTGGCCGGCCAGAACAATATCGCCGAGACCAGGGCGCTCATGCCGACTGCTCCCATCAACACGCCGGCCGGTTTACCGCCGCCGAAGTTTACGAAGAGGATGCCACAGATCGCGCCCAACACCGAGATTCCGCCGAGAACGAATGGATAAACGATTGCTGCGGGCGCGTTCGAGACTGTCAGCACGCCTACTAAAATCGCGCCGATCAAACTGACGGCGTAGGTTTCGAAAACGTCGGCCGCCATTCCTGCGCAATCGCCCACGTTATCGCCCACGTTATCCGCGATGGTAGCGGGATTCCGCGGATCATCTTCCTCCAGCCCGCTTTCGATTTTTCCGACAAGATCGGCACCGACGTCGGCCGCTTTGGTGTAAATGCCGCCTCCCAACCGCGCGAACACGCTAATCAAGCTCGCGCCCAGCGCCAGCCCGACCAGGCTGCGTACCGCCAGATCGTTCCCGATCATGTTGCGCGTGAAATGATAAAAGGTTCCCACTGCCAGTAACGCCAGACCGACTACGAGCAAGCCGGTAACGGCGCCGCCATTAAATGCCACCCGAAGCGCTGCGGTCCTGGTCTGGCTGGCCGCTGCCTGGGTCACACGCGCATTGGCCAGCACTGCGATGCGCATCCCGATGTAGCCCGCCGCCAGCGAGCAAAACGCCCCGAGTAAGAAACCAAATGCGGTCGCATGGTCCTTAAAGAAAAAAAGCAAAAGGAAAATGATCACGGCGATCACACTGATCGTCATTACCTGCCGGTTCAGGTAAGCCTTGGCCCCTTCCTGCACCGCGCCGGAGATCTGCCGCATCCGTTCGTTTCCGGGGGAGGACCGCAGAATGACGGCGATGAGGACGAAGGCGCAGCCGAGCCCGACTACCGCGCAAATGAGCGATAAACGCACGCCGGACTGAAGGATATCGAAGGCAAGAGGAAGTGTCATAGCCGGTGAAAGCGGGGGACATTAGGCAGGATTAGCCCGGTAGCAACTCGCGAATTCCTATCGACCCCTGCTCGTGCTCTTGCTCATACTCGTAATCGTATCTGGCTAGTTTATGAGATGTTTTAATGCCGTTAGGAATTAACCGATTATGAAGACATTCATCATTCTGATTTCGACGATTACGCTGGCGGCGGCGCAATGGCCACCGCCCAAAGCGCCGGCGGTGTCTGGGGCTGACGGTTACGTGGAAATTCCAAACGCGGCTCTGGCACCGACCAAAACCAGCAACTATCGCGCGATTTTTGATGCTACCCGCCCGGCTGACAAGCCGACCGAGTTATTGCCGGCGTTAAATATGGCCGGCTCCGAGTTAAACGCGCTCGCGGCTTTGAAGGTCCCGGTGACGAACGCCAGGTTTGCCGTCGTATTTCACGGCCCGGCAGTTGATGGAATTTTGGACGAGGCTCACTACAACGCGAAGTTCGGCACGAGTAATCCGAATCTAAAAGCAATCGCGGAGATGAAGAGACGAGGGGTGGAGTTTTTTGTCTGCGGCCAGTATCTGGCAGCTGAGAAGATACATCCGAAAACCCTCCTGCCCGAGGTCACGGTGGCGGCGGACGCGTTGCTGGTTCTGATCCATTATCAGAACAACGGATACGCCTTGCTGAGCTTTTGAGTCTACCCTGGCCAGATCGGCGACTGCCGCGAAGTAACCCTTTTTCCGCCAATCGGATCGTCGGACGGCGAGCAACTTACCCAGAGGAAGGAAGGCCCGGCCTTGCGCGGTCTCAGGCAAGCGCCTGAAACCTAAACGAGCGGGATAGGCACTCTCCTATCCCGCTCGCGTCCTCGGAGGACAAACAAACAAACGCAAATTTTTATCGCCTCGTCTGCACCCTTGTGAACGCTGGAACCAAATATCCAATCTTGTTAATCGCCAGGAGGGCCATGATCGCGAAAGCGAACAGAGAGAATGTCGAACCGCCATCTGGAACATTGTGTGGGGGAGGGGTGGGGCCTGGAGGAGGGGTCGAGCCTGGGGGGCGAGTCGGGCATGGTGTGGAAGTGGGAGTGGAGGTGGAAGTGGGAGTGGAGGTGGAAGTGGGAGTGGAGGTGGAGGTGGGAGTGGAGGTGGGAGTGGAGGTGGGAGTGGAGCTGGGAGTGGAGCTGGGAGTGGAGCTGGGGGTGAGGGTGGGAGTAGCAGTAGAATGGGGAGTGGGGGTGGGAGTGGAATGTGGACGCGGGGTGGGAGTACTTTCATCCCCCTGGCCGGGAGGTCTTAGAACGACATAATCCTGCCCCGGGCCCGTGAGAGCAATTAACCCCGCGCCTGGTCCGGAATAGCTCCGCAAAGCGGCCAACATGAGGCTCGCGCCGTAGTCCTTTCCAATAACGGAAAAGTCGTCGCCGCCTACGATTTCCCAGATGGCGAGTTGCAGTCCGGCCGCCTTGTTTTCCTTCATCCCGGGGTTGTAGAACATTGCCCACAGATCGCTGATTTCGGTCGCCTCGCTCGCACTCAACGTAAATGGGGCTTCTGGCGCCTTAGTCAGTGGGACAAATTTATAGCCGGGGGAGGAGCGAAGAGCCATGGTGAACGGATCGATACAGAAGGCGTCCATTTGCACGCCATCAACCTGAATCTTTTTAATTCCGGCGCCTACGAATCCATTAAAACCGGTCGAAAGAGAAATGTGGGCCGGCGCGCCTCTGCGAACACCGAAATCCTCGACGAGATGGGCTTGGGCGGAAGTAGTCGCAGCGAGACCGAGCGCGGTCACGACGGACAGTGCTCGAGCCGTTCGACCTGCAATGGGCATTTCTCATGGATATTACATTTATGGTTGTTCTACAATAAAATAATCGCCCAAGAAAGCCCTTTCCCATCTCGCGCAGATGAGTCGCATCAAATATTAATGTATGATTATTAAGTGTTTAGAGATTCCAGATTGGTTGACTTTTAGCGTTCAATTTTCGTGCCGAGCAGCGGTTCGTGTCACCCTCGAAATGGCGCTTTGGGAATCAGAAAGCGGGGCCGGCTACCCGGAGCTGGAACACGCCGCCCGAAAGCACTTTAGGCGTGAGTCGGGCCTACAAGTTAAGTCCTAATGCCGAGCTCCAGTCGGCCGCGGCTTGCTGACCGCGCGTTCGATTGCGGCAGTGAGCTCTTCGGCGATCAATGGCTTGGCAATGTGGTCGAGAAATCCCACCTTTCGGCTCCGTTCGATATCAACGTCGGTGTTATGTCCGCTGATGGCGATGGCCCGAATTGGCTTCGTTGCGCTTAGTTCCTCCATTAGATCCCATCCAGTACCGTCGGGCAGGCGAAGGTCACTCAGCAGCACGTCGAATTCGATCGCTTTTGCGAGACCGCGGGCGGAGGCGATATCAGGCGCAATGTAAACCTTGTAACCGATGGTGGTGAGGAATTTTCGGAGCGCCTCCGCGGTGCTGGCGTGGTCTTCGACGACAATGATGCGGTACGGTTCTCGGCCCATGGACGCTTGATCCAAGCTTAGTTTGTGCCAGCGAAGATGTGCATCGCGTGTGCGGCTCCATAACCCCGCCGCCAAGCTGGCTGTGCTACCAGGCTCCACGCTCTATGCAGTTATCATTCGCTGGGATGGAAGCGAATTCGATTCTCCAATGTCCATCTCTACATTCCGCCTTCCCCGAGCCTCTAGTGTTTTCGAGCATGAGAGAATCAGGTCAGTTATACCTCGAAAAATGTGCGCAAACGTTGAAGGAAAGTCGCGCTATATTCACGTTGCTTGGCCGCCTCATTTTGGGCGAGATGAACATCTTTGATGATGCCCTCGGTCTCCATCTTTCGTTTTGCCAGTAGATCACTCAGTTGATTGAGACATTCGGGCGATTGGCGAATGACTTCGCCCATGACTGATTTGCTGATTTCCAGAACGTAGCAGTCGGCCGTGGCACGGACGGTGGCGGTGCGGCGTTCGCCGGTCAGGAGCGACATTTCGCCGAAGCAATCGCCAGAATGCAGCGTGCCAACACCAATCGCTGCACCGTTTTTGGCTACTGAGACGTTGGCGTTGCCACGCAAGAGCACAAACATCGAATCGCCCTCGGCGCCTTCCACGATGACGCGTTCCCCTCGGCCGAAATGATTGAGTCGCGAATTTTGTAGTAGAGCATCGAGTTGATCGTCCGCGAGGCACTGAAAAAGAGGCTCGCCGCGTAAGATCTCACGCGCTTGCTCCTGATCTTCGCCGCCACGATCCCGGGGCCGGCGTTCCACGTGCAGCGTCCGAATCGGGTAAGGAATGCTGATTTGTTGACGTTTCAATTCGTACCAAACATTTGTGCGAATGGCGTCGTTCACCTCGTTGATCGCGGCATGATTGCCCATGTAGAATTTGATCTCATAGATGACGGCGTGATCGGCGAAATCGACGAGAAAGATTTTCGGCGGCGGATCTCGAAGAACGAGCTCTGCGTTTCTGGTTGCTCGCATGAGCGCATCCTTAACGCGATTGGGTGGGGTCTTGTAGTCAATGCCAACGCGAATCCGCATCGCGTGCACCTGAGTCGGGTAATGCAGGTTGACGATGGTTTCCCGGACGATTTCGTTGTTTGGAATGTCGAGGTAAATACCGTCATTGGTGCGCAGGCGGGTGGAGCGCCAGTTGATCTCCATGACTTCGGCGAAGCGTTCGCCAACCTGTAACCAGTCGCCCACCCGAAAGGGCCGGCTAATTTGCAATTGAATGCCGGCAATAATTCCTCCGAAAAGGTTTTGTCCGGCAAAACCGACAATGATAGCGACGATGCCCGAGCCCGCGAGAAGGCCCTTGAGCTGGGCTTCAGCGTGATAGCCGAAGCTGAGGACAAGCAGAAGAGTGATGAGGAAAACCAGGAGGGCAAAGATCTCGCGCAGAATGTGCGGAATGGGGGTTTGCCGCTTCTTTTCGAAGTAGAAGTCCCAGAGAAAATGGTTCGCGAAAGCGATGATGAAAGCCGGACTAAGCAAGACCAGCGCGGCGCCAACGTGCTTGCGCCAATCGGCCTGGACGCCATAAACGGTGATGGCGGCATAAAACGCGAGGGTGAGACAGAAGGTTTGGAAGAACAATCCAAGCGGCACCTGCGCGCGCCGTTTGAAAAAGCGACCGAGAGTGAGTGCGACGAAGTAGGTGAGGATAAACGCGACGGCGGTGGCGGCAGCGCGTTGAGAGCTAATGAAGGCCTGAATCATCGGCATCGGATTTTACCGATAAACAGGCAGCGGAACAAGCGCGAGGGTAACACCTGCCCCATTTTGGCCGATCCCGGAAGTTTATCAGAGGGTCGCGCCGAGGCCGGCAGTCCACGAGGCTCTATTCTTCTTTCGGGGCGAAGTAGTTGTCCGTCATCCGCTAGGCCGTGGTGCGAAAAATAGCCAGGCCCAGCCGGCGAGGAAGCAAAGTCCGCCCAGCGGTGTGATCGCTCCGAGCCAACGGATGTTCGTTAGTGCCATGATGTACAAACTTCCGCTAAAAAGGAGAACGCCAGCACAGAATAGCCAGTAGGCGCCGCGGTGAGTTGCGCCGAAAAAGGCGAGGAATACGAGCACGATGGCGTGAGTGAAATGATAAAAAACGGCCTTGTTCCAAACATCGAGCATTCCGTTGCGATCGATTATGGGTTTGAGCCAGTGCGCGCCGAATGCGCCAAGCGCAACCGCGAGAAAGCAAAGCGCCACGGCAATTCGACTAAACACAATCATTTTCTTTGCTATTTACAGAGGCATTTCACTTCAGCGAAAGTCTTAATTCCATCCTGCGTTTGCATTCCGCGTAAAGCGCGTCGTAAACAACAAACTCACGCTCGAGAATTTCGTGGTCTGATAGTCCAAGAGTCCCGAACCCGCCTGCGATCCAGCGTAAACCTTCGCCCGCGGGGTGCGGAGTGGTGGGGCGCGAATCAGCCGCGCGGACGATTTCCCCAAGAAGCACGAGCGCTGGTTCAGTCAGATTGTATTTCTTAAGGATGGAATTGAAGGAGACATCCTCGCCGTGATGTCCCAGCTCACAGTTCGGAACATCGAATACGGTCCCGTTATCGATTTTTTCCCACTCGGTCTCACGCGGGAGAAATACAAACTCCGCCTCAGAGTCGACAAAATTCCGGATCAACCACGGACAAGCCACGCGATCGACTTTAATTTTTTCGCGCGTGATCCATTTCATGCCAGAACGCTCGTTGGGCACGGATGGTCAGGCAAACATGCCGAAAAAACGTGATAGTGGCTTGTGCCTGTAACTCTGAAGTTTTCGCGTTTTTTTGGAGTAGGTTTCGCTGGTCGCGCCTGCGGTTGCGGCAGAGCTTCGGCAGGGCCGTTTTGGTTCTGGAGCGCATCAACACTCCAGAACCGCCACGCTATTTAGTGTTCGTCTTTCTCGCCTTTTTCCTTGTGCTCGGCTTTCGCATCATGAGTGCCGAGGTATTTTCCGCTGCTATCAACAAGGATGCCCGTTTCCTTGCCATCCTTGTTCACGACTGCTTCGTAGCATTCCTTGCCCTTGCGAGTCTCTTTTTCGATTCGAAGGATTTGATCGCTACCTGCCTTGTCCTTGATGGTGGTTTGGGCCGCTTCGGGCACATCCTTCATCTCGACCTGCGTTTCTTCATGCGCCGCCTGCGCCACCACTCCAAAGGTGAGGCCAGCGCTGATGATTCCTGCTGTAATCAATTTCCTGGTTTTCATGTTATTTTCTCTTTGACCCCCTTTAGACTGGATTCGCTGAATCTTTATTCGGCGGATGCTTAGCCGTCCTCAGTGCTGACGTAGCGGACGGCACAATCCCCGGGAAATTACAAAGCAATGTTTCAACGGGTTCGTTGCCCTAATCACGACTATCCTGCTTGCACGTTAAATGGTGGATCGAGTAGGCAACGCCCGTCAGGCTTTGTCGGTCAGTATTAGTCGAAGGCGTCCTCGCAAAATTTTTGGCATCGTCCGCGTTATCGCTTCCCGCGCTATCGGACGCATTTTCGCTGGGCTAAGAAAAAATGCACGTTACGCTCCCCCAATGCATCGCCGTTCTTCTTTCCCCTTCCTGTTTCTACTTGCATTCGTATTCCTCCTCCGCGGTCTCTGCGCCGCGTCTCCGATTCAGGAACGCGCCGATCGTTTCCTTAAACTGACGAACGCCGGGTATCAGGCGCTTTTTCGCGTCAATAGTGAAGCACAGTGGCTTGCGGTGACGGACGTAACACCCGAGCACGACGCCGTCGTCGAAGCAACGGGCAAGGCTTACGCTGCCTTCAATGGCAACCCGGCCATCATCACCGAAGCGCGCGACCTGCTCACGCACGAGAAGGAATTAACGCCGCTGAGCGTTCGGCAGTTGAAACAACTGCTCCTGAATGCGGCGGAAGGGCCGATGACAAATCCGGACCTGGTCGCAAAACGCGTGGAGGCCGAAACCAAGCAGGCCTCAATTCTGAATAGTTTTGAATTCAAACTTAATGGCCAAAAGATCACGGCCAACGAAATCGACAACAAACTGGAAAAGAGTACGGACCTGGAAGAGCGCAGGGCAATTTGGGAAGCTTCCAAGGAATCCGGACCCGCGCTCAAACCGAATCTCGTGGTCCTGCGCGATCTCCGGAACGGTGTGGCCAGGGAAATGAAGTACCCGGACTATTTCTCGTTAGAAGTCGCCAGCTACGGAATGACAACGGACGAAATGTTGAAAATGCTGGACGACTGGATGGCCACGCTTCGGCCTCTTTATCTGCAACTGCATACCTGGGCAAAATACAAGCTGGCCGAGAAATATCATCAGCCGGTCCCGAAGAAAATTCCGGCGCACTGGCTCAACAATCGTTGGGCCCAGGAATGGCCCGGTTTGGTTGAAGCGGCTAACATCGACAAATACTTCGAGGGCCGTCAGGCGGAATGGATTATTAAGACGGCCGAGCAATTCTATACCGGGCTGGGATTTTCTCCGTTACCTGAAAGCTTTTGGAAGAAATCGGACTTGTACCCATTGCCACCGGACTCGAAACGGAAGAAAAACACTCACGCTTCGTGCTGGCACATCGATTTGGAGAACGACATCCGCTCACTCCAAAGCATCGAACCAAATGCACGCTGGTTTTTCACTGCACATCACGAGCTTGGTCACGGCTACTACTTTAAAGCCTACAGCCGGCCGGAAGTTCCCTATTTGCTACGGACAGGCGCTGCCCCTGGATTTCATGAAGGTATTGGCGAGTTGATTTCGCTGGCTTCAAGTCAGGTGCCGTACCTGCAAGCGCAAGGAATTTTGCCCAAGGATTTCAAGCCCAATATGACTGCATTTCTGCTTGATGACGCGCTAGCCCGCGCCATCCCGTTCATTTACTTCGCATGCGGGACGATGCCGCACTGGGAAGCCGATATTTACGCGCACAATCTGCCGGCCGATCAGTGGAACGCGCGCTGGTGGAAATACGTCAGCGATATGCAGGGAGTTGAACCGCCCTCACCGCGTAGCGAAGAATGGTGCGACGCCGCAACCAAGACGCACATCAACGATAACCCCGCTTACTATTATAACTACGCTTTCGCTACCGTGTTTAAGTTTCAACTACACGACTATATTGCCCGCAAGATCCTGCATCAGCCGCCGCAATCCTGTAACTATGCCGGCAACAAAGAAGTCGGGACGTGGCTGAATAACATTCTGAAAAAGGGTAGCACCGAGGACTGGCGAAGAGTCTTAAAGGAAGCGACCGGGGAAGATATTTCCACCCGTGCGATGGCCGAATACTTCAAGCCATTGCAAAGCTGGCTGGAGGAACAAAACAAGGGGCGGCAGATCGGGTGGGAGTAGGATTAGCGGTCAGAGGTCAGCGATCAGAGGACAGATTTTGTAGTGCAAGCGCATCGCTTGCCGCATAAAGGTGTTTGTGCCAAGCACCGCTACAACACCTCAGGACATGTTTAACGGTCGTGTTCTCGTAATCACCGGCGCGGGCGTTTCCGCGGAAAGCGGAATCCCGACTTTTCGGGGCAAGGATGGTTACTGGCGAAATCTTGATCCGACGAAACTGGCAACGCCGGAGGCGTTCGCACACGATCCGAATTTGGTTTGGGATTGGTATCGCGAGCGACGTCAGCGCATTCGTACGGCGCAGCCGAATCCTGCCCACCGGGCGATCGCCAATTTAGCGGAACGGGCTCGCGAATTTCTGCTCGTGACCCAGAACGTGGATGACCTTCACCGGCGAGCGGGATTAACGCCAGAAAAGATGGTGCAGATCCACGGCGACATTTTCATCACGCACTGCTCGCGGTGCGATTTCAGAAGACAGGAGGATGACCAGCATGACGACGGCAGTCTGCCGAAGTGTCCCGAGTGCGGCGCGTTCATGCGACCTGGGGTGGTCTGGTTCGGTGAACAATTGGATGCAGCCAAAATCGGGACTGTGGAAAATTTTGTGACCGCCGACGATTGCGATTTGGTCATTGTCGCCGGAACGACTGCGCTTTTTGGTTACATCACTGATTGGGCGCTGCGAGCGCGAGGCCGCACTGGTCAATTGATAGAAGTGAATCCTGAAGAAACATCGTTGTCGCAATTTGCGACCAAGTTATTCCGCGAACCAGCCGGCGTTGCCTTGCCGCGGCTGGTTCACGAACTGCTAAGCAACGTTTCAGCTTAATCGCTCCGTGGAGTGACCGATTGCCCGCAGGTAGCGTTCCGCCGATCGCGCGACGGCGGTTTTGGCGTGCGCTAGCATGTTCGCCTTCCACCAACCGCCGTAGATTTGGTCGAATGAAAACTCCTCAAGCGTTTCAAGAATGCGATCGATCGCGGCGGCGGCGAGCGGAATCAGATTTGGATAACTGCGCATGAAGCTGAGGTAGCGCCGATCTTGCACCACCGTAAGAATGTCGCTCGTGAGCAACGCCCCTTTGCCGTGCGCACCCGCCGGCCAATGGAGAACAGTCCCGCCCTCGAAATGTCCGCCGCAGTTGATCAACGTCAAATCATCCCAAAGCGGAAAGGTTGTGCCTTCCCAAAACTGAATGCGTGGACTGGCGCGCATGACCCACTGGCGATCCGCGGCGTGTAAATATATCTCCGCGTCGAAATGCTCCGCCCATTCGACCATTGAGGAATAAAAGTGCGGATGCGAGATCGCGATCGCCCGAATACCTCCGCGCCCCCTGACTTCCGCGATCGTGTTGTCCTCGAGCAATGAAATGCAATCCCACAACAAATTTCCTGCGGGCGACTGCACCAGCAGAGCGCGCTGAGCAATGGCGAATTCCGGTTCCGTTCCGATGCCGAGAAGGCGTGGTGCCTCTTCTTCGATACGGTTGCGATGATGCAGCGCCAGCTTCTGCAGCGTCGTCCACTGCTGCCCGTCATGGCGAACGAATTGCCGTTCATCCTGGCAGATCGGACATCGTGGCGGCGGCTCCGCGGTTTGGCTAAACTGCGCCCCGCATTGTACGCAGATAAAGTTCTCCATCCGCTGCCGAACTTACTTCCTCAATCGCCGTGACGAACAGAAGAAAGGCCGTTGAGACACCAGCCCGTCATCCCGAGCGAAAGTCGAGCGATCCCGTCGCGGAAGCTTAAAGGCAACTTCTTCGGGATCCCTCGACTTCCGCTCGGGATGACGACACGGCCGCCCACTTCGCTCCTTACGGACGCGAATCGTGGCTGCGACCGAGTACGGTCGGACCGGAAGACAGACCACCTCCCCGGGGCCGGATTGAACCCGCACCGGTAATCTCGCGTTCGATGTGCGGTGGATTTCCGATGTATTCCACTTTGCCAGCGCCCGTGATGGAAACTTTGAGCGTGTCACTCACCGATATCCGCGCATTGCCGGCGCCAGTCACTGAAAGCTCGGCGATCTTTGTCTGCAGCGCTTCCGCACGCAGATCGCTCGCTCCGGTCATGTTGGCGACCAATTCATCCACCGCACCATCAAGGGTCACGTTCGATGCCCCAGTTGTCTCGAGATAGAATTTCGGCCCGCTAAGCTTATGCGCATCTAATCGCGATGCGCCACTGAAGCTCGCGCCTTCCAGCGCATTACTGGTCAGCGCTAATCGGATCGAATGCGTCGGCCTGACCGAGCGCGTGGTCCGGACATGCAGGACTTTGTCTCTAACCTCCATCTCGACGTACTGCATCAGGTTTTCGTCGACTGTGATCGAGGCAGAAGGCGCGCCGCTGTTCCATTCGACCCGGAAAGCGCCGCCAGTCTCGACATTGACAAAGGAATCGACATTCCGTTGTTCGCTAACCACTTGGCCGTTGCCGCGAATGCCACCGATGTCGCATCCAGCGAGAGCGAAAAGCAGGCCGACGGTAAAAATATGCTTCTTCATAGAAAGGCTTTAGAAGTTGGATGCAGGCAGCGTCCGGTCTGGATTCATAAAATCTAGCGCAGAGCGCGATCGCGGTGGAGCAGGAGTTATGGTTAGCTCCACTGTCTCGGTAAGTTTGTCATCGACATAAAACTCGATCCGATATTTTCCCGTCGCCCAACCGTCGGGCGGCCGCGAGAGTGTGAATTTGCCAAATGCGTCGGCTATGGGTGCAACGGCGGTTGCTTCGTCCACTTTGAAGTCAACCGGCGCGATCCCAGTATCTTGCGCAATCCAAGCGGCGCGGACCCTGGCATTTTTTCGCAGGCCATGACCACGCCAGCGCGCCACGATTTGCAGCGCGTCGTCGGAAATGACGTCGAGTGGATCGCCGTCGCTGCTGGTGGAAACGGAAGCTTCCAGTTTCTTCTTTTCCGCGATCGGTTGGGTCTGCTGTCGCGCGGGAAGGTTGAGGAGCTCGATCGTGTTCCGGCTGAGAAGATCTCCGCTGGGCGAGCGTTGCGTGACCGTTTCCTTGATCGAGCCGACTCCGCGGACAAACCAAAAGTCGGCCACAGTCAGCAAGCCCTCATTTTTTTCCCCGCGAAAATGCAGGGCGCGGAATTTCCCCGCCGGCACTTCGATGTCGCCGTCACCAACAATCTTGAGCGGCAAATTGAGATCGAGTCCGGCGATAGGGCCGCGATAATTCCATTCGGCGCCGAAGCTCAGTTGCCCGGGCAGGATTGTAATTGCTGGATCGAACGCTTCGGTCTTTCCGCCTTGGACGCGATAAGCGGTTGCCAGAATGGCGTTGCTCTCATTTTTCAAAAACTCTGTCGAATGGGCAATGCCGTTGATTGCAGTTTCAATCCGCAAAATATTTTGTTCCTCCGGATTTTTGGGGGCAAATACCTGGCGTGTCAATGTTCCCGGCTCGGTCTCGCCCTCGCGGGTGAAGGCGTACCGCCAGGTGGTGCCGTCTGCGGTTGGAATTGGCCATTCCGCTTGAGTGACCGACGCGCCGATCATTATCCAAAACAGAATGGCACAGAACCGCGACATCAAACACGCTAACCGCGCCGTTCACAACGGGCAAGGTGCCCGTTGGCCCCACAGCCAAGATGGCTGTGCTACGGTTTCTTGCGGTGCCCGATCATCTCGGCAGTGCGGCTGCGTTGATCAAGTCTCGTTAGCTGACGAGCTTGCGCGGGCGTTAGCAATGGCGTGTGCGGAATGGTGCAAAGATATTCTGCGATAAACCAAATGCTGCGCTCGGAAGTCATCCAATGACGGTCATCGAAGCGCGAGAGATCGACCGGTTGTGAGTAACGACGCAGGGTGCGTTCGCCGCGAAGATTGAAGTAGATATTGAAATAGCTCATCGCCAGTTCGCGTAAGGTGCGATAAACCGGCTCGCGATAACGGCAGCCACTGAAATTGGATTTTGCCACCGCGCCCCAGCAACCGCGCACTTTGAAAATTGCGAGGACATGATCCGTATCGTTCACTGCTTCGAGGTCCCAGAGCAGCGGCGGAAATCCCAGAACACGTAACGCCGCGGCGCCGAAGATCGCTCCCTCAAGACAATGCGCCGTTCTTTTTTGCAAAACTTTTCGCGGCGACCATGCGGTGTCAGCCAGATGATAAGGAAGACTGTCGAGAAAACGTTGCACGCCGGCAGGAGTTTTGAGGGCGCGCAATTGACGCAGCTCAATCGGCGTGAATTCGTCCAGAGGCGCTCGTTTCAATTAACGGATGTGAACGCATCGCGTTCTGTTACGCAACAAGAGAGTAGGCATACTCGAAGAAGCCGAGTAGCACAGCCATCTTGGCTGTGGAGCCAACGGGCATCTTGCCCGTTGATCTGTTTTTTAGATATATCGTCGACATTCTACGCTACTTTAAACTCAAAGGAGTGAGCTCTAAGTTGATTGACAGTAACCGCCAGTCCGGCTCGGACCGTGGATTTTGATCTTCAACCCACCTTAAAAGGAGAACTTATCGAACTGCGCCCGCTGGGGCCGCAGGATTTCGATGCGCTTTTTTCAGCGGCCAGCGACCCGAAGATTTGGGAACAGCATCCTGAAAACGACCGCTACCAGCGAGAAGTCTTTCAGAGATTTTTCGACGGTGCGTTAGAATCCAGAGGCGCATTCGCGATCATCGAACGCAAGTCGGGCCGAATCATTGGAAGCTCGAGATATTGCAATCTGGATCTAACGAATGGTGAAGTAGAGATCGGCTGGACGTTTCTGGAGCGCGAATTCTGGGGCGGGACCTACAATCGCGAGTTGAAGCAACTCATGCTCGAACACGCTTTTCGATTTGTGGATCGCGTCGTTTTCGTTGTCGGAGATAATAATATTCGTTCCCAGAAGGCACTCGCGAAAATTGGTGCGAGTTTTCTGAAAAAGGCTCAACTTCCCGGCGGTGACGGAACCGTCAGAACAAACGCTGTCTTTGTCATTACCGCAAAGTCATATCGCGTAGTTGCGCCCACTGCGTCGCATTAAAAGGCGCCACTGGGATAGGTCTATGTCATCTGAAACCGCGCAGAAAATGATATGATAGGCCAACGATCGCCGATCCGAATATTACCGGAATGATGTCGATTTTGTAGCGTAGCATTGCGACAAAAGCGGCGGCGCAGAGCAAAATTGCAAACCAATCCACTGTGCCGTTGCCGGGAAAGAAAACGTGGAGCCCAAACCAGACTGCGAGATTGAGCACGACACCGACAATCGCTGCCGTAATAGCGGTGAGCGCACTCGTTAATCTGGCGTTGCCACGCAATTGTTCGATATAGGGGCCACCCAGAAAAATCCACAGAAAGCACGGCGTGAATGTGGCCCAGGTTGTAATCAGCGCGCCAATTGTGGCTGCAACCAGGGGCGGCAAACCTTCCGGATGTTGCCACGCTCCCATGAAGCCGACGAATTGCAGCACCATGATCAATGGGCCGGGCGTCGTTTCCGCCAGACCAAGGCCATCCACCATCTGGCCCGGTTTCAGCCAGCCATAATGAAAGAGCGCTTGTTGTGCAACGTAGGGCAGGACTGCGTATGCGCCGCCGAATGTGACCACGGCCGCTTTGCTGAAAAACAAACCTTCTTTAAAGAGCGTGCTCTCCCAGCCGCACACCGCACCAACAATCAATGTCGGCGTCAACCATAGCGTCAGCCAAACGACCGAGACCCGAAACGCGCGCGGCAAATTTGGTTTCGTATGCGGGGGGGATTCCTCGTCGTCGCCGATGACAGACACGGTCGATCCGGAATGCTCTTTCGATCCGGTGTCGAATTTTGATTTCCAAAACAAGCCCCCGAGAAATCCGACGATGCCGGCACTGAGAACGATCGCGGGAAAGGGCGCTTTGAAAAAATAGATCGCGATGAAAGCGAACGCAGCCAGCGCCCACATGACTTCGTTCTTCAGCGATTTTTTCCCGATGCGAATGACGGCCGTCAGTACGATCGCAGTCACGGCAGGTTTGAGTCCATAAAAAATGGCTGCGATCCACGGGACGTTGCCGTAGGCGGCGTAAATGAAACTCACCCCCCAGAGAATAAAGATCGACGGTACGACAAAAAATGCACCGGCCACGATGCCGCCCCAGGTTTTGTGAAGAAGCCACCCGATGTAGATGGCGAGCTGTTGTGCTTCCGGGCCGGGCAGCAACATGCAAAAGTTAAGCGCGTGCAGAAATCGCGATTGGCTGATCCACCTTTTCTTTTCGACCAGCTCGGTTTGCATGATCGCGATCTGGCCGGTCGGTCCACCAAAGGAGATAAACCCGAGTTTCAGCCAAAATCGAAACGCTTCGCCAAACGACGGCGCACGACGTCGATCTGCCACGCGGTAGCCGCCGGGCGAAGGCGAATCTTGCGGCTCGCTCTTAGCAGGTTGGTTCATACTCGGCGAAGAAACGCGTAGAGCCCGTTAAAGCATTGCAAACCGCGCCGCAGAATTTCCTGGTCCGAAATTCCTTCCCTCGCCCAGCCTTTGAGCACGCGATCGATCCCGATGCACTCCGTGCGCTGGAATTTTTCGTCATCGAGATCGGCGTCGTGAATCATTTCCCCAATTTTGTTCGCCGCTTTGTCCTGGATCCGAAATCGTTTCAGCAGCGTTTCAAACGTACAGTCTTCTCCGTGATGCGAGAATTCAGCGTCAAGCATGTCGAACGAAACGGCGCGACCATTCGCCGGGACCCTTTTCGCAAAGATAAACTTCGCCTTGGGATCGATGAATTTTCGGATCAGCCAGGCGGACCCGGCGCGATCGATCTCAGGGCGCGGACGTGTGACCCATGTTCTGCCGCGGTAATCTCGCGCCGCAGCCTTTGAAACTGACGCTTCGCCTAATTGCGTCGCTTCCATTTTCCGCAAAAGCATTTCCACATCCTGGGCCCGCGGGCAGTTGAAGAAGTCGGTTTGCCGAATCTCGCGAAACTGTTTTCGGACGCGGTCGAGGTTGTCGCCAACTGCGGGCGAGCTCCGCGTTTTGCGGGGAGGACTCAAGGCCCCCCGAAGCGACTCGCGGAGTGTCGCGTACTCTTTCGCTCGCGCGGTATTGAACAGCTCAATCAGTTTTTCATTCGGTAATCCTTCGATTTCACGGGCGCGCACGAGCGTGGCATCGCCGCCGGCCGACCGGATTTCCTGGGTAAGCCACTGAAACAATTCATAACGCGCGGGTTCGTCCGGTAAAATGTAGGTCGAAGTTTGAATTTGGATGGCGCCGGACTTTTTGACTTTGCGCCAAATCGCGACCCGCTCCGCCTTGTGGGTGGCTGGGAGCCGAAGCAGGAGCAAAAGCCAGGTTAACTTTTTCTTTACCGGCATCATAGTATATACCTATACTTTCAAGTTATAGATATAACACAATGAATCAAACTTCACGGCTTTTGTTGATCAGCAATTCCACCGTTTATGGCCGGGGCTATCTCGATCACGTGCAAGAGCAGATCAAAATGTTTCTGGGCGACGCGAGAAAGGCTCTCTTTTTCCCCTTTGCCTTATATGATCGGGACGATTACGCGGCGAAGGCGAAATCGCGCTTTGCGGCGATGGGTTACGGCCTCGAGTCCGCGCACGCAACCGACAATCCCAAAAAAGCGATTGACCGAGCCGACGCACTTTTCATCGGGGGCGGTAATACTTTCCGTTTGTTAAAAGCGCTCCAAGATCGCGAGTTGCTCGAGCCAATCCGACGCAAAGTGAAAAGCGGAGCACCCTACATCGGCAGCAGCGCCGGCTCCAACGTCGCCGGTCCAACAATCAAAACGACCAAGGACATGCCAATCGTCCAGCCGCGTTCTTTCGATTCGTTAGGGTTGGTCCCCTTTCAAATCAGTCCGCATTATCTCGATCCCGATCCGAATTCCACACACATGGCTGAGACCCAGGAGGAGCGCATTCTGCAGTTCCTCGAGGAAAATGAAACGCCGGTCGTCGGCATTCGCGAAGGAGCTTGGATACTGATCGAAAATGGGGCGGTCATGTTGAAGGGCGAAACCGGCGCGAGAATTTTCCGGCGCGGTCAGGCGCCGGTTGAAGTCAGCCCCGGCGGCGAAATTTCCAAGTTGGTCGGGGGACCGGATGCAAACTGAAGGTACGCTCTTGTTGCGTCGCAGCGATGTCGAAGGGCTGCTGAGCTTGCGCGACTGTATCGACGCGCTGGAGGAAGTGTTTCGTTTGCAGGGCCAGGGAAAAATTCCGCGCTCGGAAATTCTTGGAGTGAAAACACTGAACGGTGGCCTGCACGTGAAAGCGGGACTTCTGCCGCGCGGCCAAGGTTACATCATCGCTAAACTCAACACCAACTTTCCGGTCAATCGAACGCGGTCTCGCTGGCCCACAATTCAAGGTCTCGTTGCAGTCTGCGATGCGGAGAACGGTCGTCTCCTCGCCGTCCTCGATTCCATCGATATCACAATCAAGCGCACGGCCGCCGCTTCGGCTGTCGCGGCAAAATATCTCGCGCGAAAGAATTCATCCGTTGCGACCATTTGCGGCTGCGGAGAGCAAGGCCGGGCGCAATTGCGCGCACTTCATTCCGTTCTTCCGCTGAAGAAAATTTATGCGTTCGATTTGATTGAGCTCGCCGCGAACACTCTCGCTACGGAACTTTCAAGCGAACTAAAGATCGACATCGAACCAGTTCGCGATTTCTCGCGCGCAATCCAAAAGAGCGATGTCTGCGTCACCTGCACACCCGCGAAACAATTTTTTGTCCACAAGGAGGATGTCGCGCCTGGAACATTCATTGCCGCCGTTGGCGCTGACGACGCGCACAAACAGGAAATCGATCCGGCGTTAATCGTTTCGGCGAAAGTGGTGACCGACAGCCTGGAACAAAGTTGCGCGATCGGTGATACGCATCACGCGATCGCCCAAGGTTTGGTGCGGAAAGAAAACATTTACGCGGAGTTGGGCGAAATTGTTGCTGGGAAAAAATCGGGACGCACGACCGACGACGAAATTATCGTTTTCGATAGCACGGGCGTGGCAACTGAAGACGCTGTGGCCGCGGTCGCAGCGTACGAAAAAGCGCGCACGATCAGCGTCGGAACTTATTTCCAGTTCGCAGCCTGAGACCATGAAATGGATCACTCGCGAAAAAATTATGGTCAATCGCGTGGTGTGTCCGTGGTTGATCCGGCACTTTGTCGATCACGCCGAATTTGTTTTCTTCCGCACGACACCAACTGGTCGAAGATCGACGGCGGCACGGTGTTCGACGTCCCGAATTGTGAGCTCGGTCACAACGAAGCTTCTCTTCCTCAAAAGAGGGACGGAAAAGTCGCCCGATCGCTTCGTGGGCGCCGCTTTACCGTTGGGTGATCTTTCTTGGCAAACTGAAAAGGAATATTCCACAGATGAAAACAAGCAAAACAACAGCATGTTGGCTGCTGATGGCCAGCATCAGTCTGATCGCCATCGCCCGCTCGTTCGCGGCCGATCTCGATACGGGCCGCATCGACGAGCTCACCGGGCTTAAGGGAAAGATGAACGAAAAGGAAGGTGTCTACAAAGTCACCTTCCCGCGAGACGATGTGAAGGTCGTTGTCGATGGACGGACAATGCCGCCGTTCATGGGTCTCGGGACCTGGGCGGCATTCACAAAAGGCGCGCATACCGAAGCGATGGTGATGGGCGACACCGTTCTCTTTGAAGACGAAGTCAATCCGGCAATGTCAGCGGCGTTCGACAACGGACTTTCAGTGACCGCGCTGCACAATCATTTCTTCTTCGATCATCCAAAAGTTTATTTCATGCACATCGAAGGCGAAGGAACGGTCGAACAGCTCGCCGGCGCGGTGCGGAAGGTTTACGACAAGATCAAAGAAATCCGCGCGGCTAACCCGCAGTTGAAAGACTCTTTCGACGCGACTCCGTTGCCGGAGAAAAGCTCAATCTCGGCCGAACCATTGAACAAGCTCTTTGGAATGAGCGGTGAAGCCAACAACGGAATGTTGAAATTCTCCATCGGCCATCCGGCCACAATGCACGGCGTCAAAATCGACAATGCGATGGGTGTGAACACATGGATGGCTTTTGCCGGAAGCGATGACAACGCAGTAGTCGATGGAGATTTCGCTGTCACCGAAGATCAACTGCAGTCCGCGCTGAAAGCGATGCGTGCAGGTGGGATTAACATCGTCGCGATTCATTCGCACATGACGCACGAGCAACCGCGCATTTTATTTTTCCACTATTGGGGCAAAGGTCCCGCCAAAAAACTAGCCGAAGCAATCCAAGGCGCGCTCCTGGCCTCCGGATTGTCCGGGGTCACGACGCAAGCATCAAATTGAGGTGCCGAGTTCCGCAGTAGGCGGCGTGTGAACGAAACCCTATACTGTGATGGAGTTTGACAATTCGAAATACCGGTCTCGGTGAAACGTTTCGCTCTCGCTATTTTTACCGCGGTTGTCGGTAGTTACCTAGTCGCTGCTGAATCCGTTAACGCGCCGTTTCAATTGAAGCAGACAATTCCGTTGCCTGGGGTGGAGGGGCGGATCGATCATTTCGACGTCGATATTAGCGGTCAAAGGTTGTTTGTTTGCGCGCTAGGCAATAACACTGTCGAAGTGGTCGACTTGAGCAAAGGCGAGCGCGTTCACACGATCAGTGGTCTTGGAGCGCCCCAGGGTGTTGCCTTTGTTCCTGAGCTGAATCGCCTGCTCGTGGCAAATGATAAAGGTGGAGTGTGCAACATCTATGATGCCAATTCCTTTCAGCTGATTAGCAAAGTGGAGTTTGGTGATGACGCCGACAACGTGCGTTATGATAGCGCGTCGAAACGAATCTATGTGGGCTTTGGCAGCGGTGGAATAGGGATCATCAACACAGTCGATGGAAAACAAGTTGGATCGATTAAACTCGCCGCCCATCCTGAAGCTTTTGAGTTAGAAAGGCAGGGCCATCGTATTTTCGTGAATGTCCCAACCGCCCGGCATGTGGCCGTCATAGATCGCGACAAAGGCGAAGTAATTACAACTTGGAAAACTGATGGCGCCTTTGGAAATTTTCCGATGGCACTCGACGAGGCTCATCACCGATTGTTTGTCGGATGCCGACTCCCATCAAAGCTCGTCGTGCTCGATACAGCATCCGGCAAGACCGTTACGAGCGTTGGAATTTCTGGTGACCCCGATGATATTTTTTATGATAGTAGGCGTCATCGCGTTTACGTGATTTGCGGCGCGGGCAAGATCGACATTATCGATCAGACTGACGCAAACACCTACAAAGCTCTGGCTAAAATCAATACGGCGGATGGCGCGCGCAGCGGACTGTTCGTGCCGGAAAGAGACGCTCTCTTTGTCGCTGTTCCGCACCGCGGTTCGCAGCGAGCTGAGATTCGTCGTTATCAGATCGAATAGTCGATCGGAGGTCCTTCGTTCGTTGAAACTCCAGCGCATTACGTTCGTCATCGGAGCGCTGCTGATATTTGATTCAGCGCAGGCCGGTCCACCATTTGTTACCGACGATCCAGAGCCGCCTCCGCCCGGCGGTTGGGAAATCAATGTCCCGTTCATCCTTGAGCGGACTCCAGGTAAAACGGAGATGGATTCGCCGTTGTTCGATCTCAATTACGGATTGCCAAATGTGCAACTCAAGTTGGAGATCCCCATCGCAGTCGTGCATGACGACGGCGACGGCACGAGGGCTGGTGCGGGTGATCTCCTCATCGGCGTGAAGTGGCGTTTTCTCAATAACGAGCAGTCGAAATTTCAGCTTGGTGTGTATCCACAGTTGCTCCTGCCGACCGGGGACCGCGCACGTGGACTCGGCGAGGGTCGGTCTGCGTTTGTGTTCCCAGTCGTCGCGCAGAAAAATTGGGAGAAATGGACGGTCTACGGCAACGTTGGTTTCTGGTGGCAAACGGCTAGCGAAATGCGCAATTACATTTACGCCGGCGCAGTGCTGGAACGTGAAATCAACGAACGGTTGACGTTGGGCGCAGAGTTATTCGGCAATTCACCGAAGGAACGTAATGGCCGCTCCGACGTGGCGTTCAACATCGGCGGTAGCTTGAAGTTGAATGAGCACATCAACCTGCTTTTCACCGGCGGACGCGACATCGTCGGCGATACGCGAGCGATGTGTTATGTCGGACTGCAGATTCTAACGAAGTAAACGTCGACTTTATTTACGAAGCAAAAACAGTCCGACGATGGCGAAGACAACGCCGGCTAGTCGCTGCCAGGAAGCTGTTTCGTGGAAAAACAAGATGCCCGCGATGGCCATAATCGCGGCGCCGCCCGCTAAAATGGCTGGAACGGCAGAAAGCGGACCGCCTTTTTGAAAGAGAAGAAAAAATGCAATCGTGCCGGCGCCGACGCAAATTCCAGTCAGCATCGAGTAATTGAATCCGGGCATGCTGAATTTTTGATTCCATCGACCGGCTAGCCAGAGAAATGCGAGATAAAGCAAGATAAACATTGCCGCGCTCGCCTCGACCACGAAACCGCCCAGGCCGTCGCCAATCCGCTCGGAAGCAAGTCGCGTGAAAATTTGATGGGCCCCGTAGAGAACGGCGGCGACGACGGCATACCAGAACCACGCTGCCATAGCTTAGACTTTACTTATGGAATCGACCACCCGCGAGGAAGCATTAAATGTAATAAAGATCTGCGGAGCCTAGACGGTCTGACACCGAAAGAACTGATGGGATCAACCGGTTGGATTCAACGTGGTTTTGAATTTCACCGACTGGTACCGTTGAACTCGGTGAAGCGGGCCGTATCGTACACGTTATGACTCGGCGAAAATTTCTCGGTACCACCATTGCCGGCAGCGCTACCGTGCTGGCAGGAACGTCGTTCGTTTTTCAAAAACTTGCTTTCGCGGTGACGAGTTCAGCTACCCCGACAACATTTCAAATGGGCGGCGATCTTTCGGTAAATCGGCTTGGGTTTGGGGCGATGCGCCTGACGGGCCAGGGGATCTGGGGTTGGCCGCCCGATCGCGAGAACGCGAAAAAGGTCCTGCGACGCGCTGTCGATCTCGGAGTAAATCTGATCGACACGGCCGATGCTTACGGTCCGGAAACGGACGAGCTCTTAATTGCGGAAGCGCTTCATCCCTATCCGAAAGGATTGGTCATCGCGACCAAGGGCGGGCTGACTCGACCGGGCCCGGGCAGTTGGGTGCCAAACTGTCGACCGGAGTATTTGTCACAATGCGTCGACAAAAGCCTCAAGCGATTGAAACTCGACCGGATCGATGTTTATCAGTTGCACACCGTCGATCGTAAGGTGCCGATCGAAGAATCGCTCGGCGCACTGAAAGCCGCGCAGGATGCCGGAAAAATTCGGCACGTTGGATTATCGAACGTCACGACGCAGGAAATCGATCGGGCGAAAAAGATTTTGCCCATTGTCAGCATTCAGAACCGATACAACATCACCGACCGCGACTCGGAGGGCGTGCTCAATTACTGCGAGAAAGAAAAGATGGGATTCTTGCCATGGGCTCCAGTCGGCGGCAGTGGAAGAAGTTCGTTAACCAAGGGCGGGAATCCGCTCGAAGCCGAAGCGAAACGTCATAACGTCAGCGCCGTGCAGCTCGCCCTCGCCTGGTTGCTGCAGAAATCGCCGGTCATGTTGCCAATTCCGGGAACATCATCGCTTCAGCATCTCGAGGAGAATATGGCTGCCGCGAAACTTCAGCTCACTCCGGATGATTGGAAGAGGATCGAACTAACGAAAAGCTGAAATACTGAAACGCTGAAACGCGACGTGGTTTTGAATTTCACGCGGTCGAAGCGAACGCCCAACGCTGAACGCCGAACATCCAACGCCCAACTAAGAGCAGTCGAATCAGTAGTTCGATGTTGGGTGTTCGATGTTTGCTGCTTCTTTTCGATCGGAAGCATGAGCATAATTCCCAATTCGAAGTGAATCGGACTCTCGGCTAATTAAATAGCCGGGCGAAGTACACGGCCGACATTCCAAGGCCGGCCACAATCACGATCCAGCGGAGCACTTTTGCAGGAACGCGAGAGGCGATCGCGCCGCCGATCGCACCGCCAACTAACGCCGCGATTGCCATGACCAGCGTGATCGCCCAATCGATTCGCCCCAAAAACAAAAACACGACTGCGGCACTGACGTTGTCCGCGAGCGAGATCAGTTGCTTGAGCGCATTGAGTCGGATGAGCGAGTCCTCGATGACCACCACAAGCACCGCGAGCAGAATCACGCCCAGCGCCGCGCCGAAGTAGCCGCCGTAAATCGCAGCGATTCCCACCGGCACAATCGACCAGGTTTCACTGTGGGCGCCATGTTTGCGCGCCATTGTGAAAGCCTCAGTTGGTTTTGAAACGCGAGCAGCGCCACCGCAAAAAGCAACAGGAACGGCACAAGGATATCGAACGCCTTCTCGCCCGTCCAAAGCAGCAGTAGCGCTCCAACCACACCTCCGATCAAGCTTGTCGGAAGCAACATCATCATGCGGCTGCGCTGGCCAACAAGATCGCGCCGTTGCGCGAATGCTCCGCCAAAGTATCCCGGGCACAATGCAACGGTGTTCGTTATATTCGCGGTCACCGCTGGCAGCCCCGCTGCGACGAGCACCGGAAATGAAATCAGGCTACCCCCACCCGCGATTGCGTTGACGAGCCCGGCCGCGAGCCCAGTACCGGCGATCAGCGTGATGGATCCTACATCCACACTTTGCATCGAGCCTTATCTTTCAGGCGCCCGCTTCCTCGCGCATTGCCAAGCTGTTCTTGGCCGTGATCAGCCAGTAACTCACTCGGCATGATGTCGAGATGCCCGAACTATGGGGCGGGCGAAGCGTCCGACTGCCGCAGCACCACCTGCGATGGGTCCTGCATGTCGGTAACAAGCAGAAATCGCTTCGACGGGGACGAATTTGGAGTATCGCCCGCCAAGGCCTTCAGTGGTCCAATCGCTTGAACGATGCTCCACCCGTAGGGATTTGTTTTCAGGACCGCGAGTGGCTCAAGCTTCCCAAACGGCGGGTGATTGGATTCCGCCAGATAGACTTGGTAAGTGGTTTGAGGCGGGAGTCCTTTCGCCGCAATCTGAACCAGATCCAAGAGGCCAATTGAATTTACTGCTACCGATGCCCGGGCTTCCGCCGGTGCATTTCCGCTGGGTTCCAACTGCAAACGCGCTGCATTGGCTGCAACTCCCAGCGGCATCAAATTTTCTTTGCCATCGCCTGTGGGAACAGCATTTGGCACATAGACCAAAGCCTGCGTCGTTTGTCCGATTGGAATATTGGCGGTGACTTTGTTGGTGAGAGTATCGATCGCGATGCAATGTTCGCCGTTTTCCAAAGCAACATAAACTCGCGAACCATCGCCCGACGGCCAGATTCCATGCGGAAGTGCTCCCACCGGGATCGTCGCGACTAACTCCGGGGTCTCGCCGCGGCGGAACACCTTCACTTCATTCGCTCCACCAATGGTGACGTATGCGAACTTACCGTTGCGATTGTTGACGAAGTTAACGTGATTGGTGATCGGTCCCGTATCGAGCAGCGTCTTTTCAGCAAAAGGCGGTTTCGCGCTGAACACCTGCACTTTTCCCGCGTCCTTTAGTGTGATCCATACTTCATCGTTTTCCGGAGTGACGGCGATATTGGGAGAAAACGGAGTCGCCTGCGGCAACCTCTTAACAATTTGATGCGAGGCTGCGTCGATGATCGCGATCTCGGGGACGAAACTGGAGCAAACAAACGCGTACTTTCCGTCAGGCCCAAACATGGTCATGCCAGGGCCATTGGCCAGCTCGATGCGACGCACCTCCTTCATCCGCACCGGGTCTATCACCGAAACGTAGTTTTCGCCGCGCACCGTGACCCATAGCTCGCGTCCATTTGGAGTGAAAAAGGCCTCATGCGGCGAGCGGCCGACGTAAACGACACCTTTGATTTTATTGTTCGCCGTCTCGATCAATGTTATGGAGTTCGATCCAACCGACACCACCGCCAGCGTCTTGGAATCCGGCGAATAACCGAGACCGTGCACAAGAAGCTGTCCCTTATAGAGTGGACTCAATGATCCCGGTACGGGGTCGCCTAGCCTGATCGCGCCAAGCAGCTTGTTTTCTGCCGGATCAATTACAGAAACCGTATTTGAAGTCTGATCGGCGGTGTAAACGCGATCGCGGTTCGAGACCGGAATGTCCGGCCGGCTCCACGGTGCTTGTGCAGCAATCGCATTCCGCAATAAACATAACGACAGGAACCAAAAAATTATTTTCATATTTAGTTATCCCTTTCGCGTATCCAGAGCGGCGGTTTGATTTTCTTTCGGTTGAGCCGGCTCGTGCTGTTTGAGCCAGAGTTGCATCACCTCAATTTCCAGTTGTTGGTCAGTGATGATCTCCTGAGCCAGCCTTCGCATTTGCGGGTCTTTCCCATGCAAGAGTTGTGTCTTTGCCATGTCGACTGCTGCCTGATGATGCGGGAGCATTAACCTGACAAAATCAACATCGCTGTTCCCGGAATATTCCACCGCTTCCATCGCCATATGCATTTTGTCCATGCTCGCAACCAGCTCCGACCAATTGGGATCGGCGTTCGGCTGACTACTCGGCGCGTGCGCTTCGGCGTGCGAACTTGCGCGAAAGAAACCAACGCCGAAGCTCAGCGCGGAAATCGCGAAGACGACCGCAGAGACCTTGATTAACTGAATTGCGGCCAGCATGAGATTTTTTTTCCATTCATAGACTCCTCCCGTTTCGGACAAAAAACACACGGATCGTCTCCCCATCGAAGGGACAGGTATCGCGCTTCGGCCGATTGTGTCGACGCCTCGGTCTGCCGAGCGTGCAAGATTTCCGTCCAGTGCGTCGTTTGAAACGAAGCACCTCCCTCCTGCAAGGTTCCCAGCACCGGTTTCGTGGCCACGCATTGTTCCAAAGCAGCTATGGCTTTGCGATATAAATTGAGTGACAGTTTCGCAACAGTTTCCCAAGTCGGACCCATTCTCAGACTGCGCCAGTCGCATGATTCTCCTGTCGATCACTACTGCGACGATGTTAGCCCTTGTGGTGGAGCAACGAAGCCGAATGATGGGCAAGGCGTCGGTCGCTCTTGTCGTGCGGAAGGGTTTCGTAAATCGATTCGGGAGACCCTTTGGGCCGGCGAGATCATTCCTCATTTTTAGGCCGCCTGCGGGATCTCCGGACGGCAACTTTTCCTGCTTGCGCGGTTTTTCCAGCCCTTTATCGGTATCGTTCTCCGCGTGCCCCATTGATGCGTCCGACAAAGCGGGCGGGAAATGGTGTCTTATGGTGCCGGTCGATTGCGCCGCTGTTGCTTGGAATCGGGCTGGTGCGAGCACCGTCGGCGACAAGACCGGCCGCCGCGGAATGGCGCGAACAATGACAGCGGGATTGTGCAGCCGCCGACTGGCGGACCGATTTTTCTCGCGATCTACGTCGCGGCTCCTGATGCATCCCCAGAAGCGCGCGATAACCTGGTTGCGGAGACGGCCAGGATTTCCATTGCAGCTCTGACCCGACCGGTGGGCGCCGCGAAATGATTCGAATGGTTCGTTACTTAT
>Ga0207697_10000206_pt1 | contig 31683 bp, 20 predicted proteins | sample KBSSwiS5withPhiX_FD_184293 | JGI IMG/M metagenome (GOLD analysis project Ga0207697, IMG submission 184293) | Switchgrass rhizosphere microbial communities from Kellogg Biological Station, Michigan, USA, with PhiX - S5 (SPAdes) (version 2) | ecosystem: Host-associated > Plants > Roots >... | reverse complement strand
TGAATTGCGGTGCGATCCCGATGGCGAACATGAGCAGTGTCACCGGAACTACGAGAACTTTTTCCCGTCGCAAAAGATCGGGGAATGCGCTGCAACCTTCTGCGAGTGGTCCGCTGAAGAGAGATTGCATTGCCCGCATAAAAACGATGGCTGTGAGGAGGAGGCCGATTACGGCAATGGCCGTGAAGGCTGCCGCCATCGCGAAAGACGCTTTGAAAATCAGAAACTCGCCAACAAATCCGTTTAGCCCTGGCAAACCAAGCGACGAAAACATGGCCACACTCATCCAACCGCACAGCAGCGGTGTCCGCTGCATCAGGCCACCGAAATCGTCGATGCCACGCAGACCGCGGCGTTGTTCGAGCAAGCCCACAAAGTAGAAAAGCGCCGCCGCGGTGATGCCGTGATTGAAGATTTGCATGAACACGCCACTCAGTGCCGCGTGCGCGTCGATCGTCGCAGCAACAGCCGGTGATGCGGCCAGGGCAAAAAGACCGAGCATGCAGTAGCCGAGATGGTTTATCGAAAGATAAGCGATCATTCGTTTCAAATCGCGTTGCGCCCACGCAGCCAGCGGAGCGAAAACGATCGAGCAAACCACCAGCGCAAGTAGCCACGGACCGAGGATTTTGATTTCGTTAGGGAACAACGGCAGCAACAGACGCACGAAACCATAGACGCCCATTTTCGATAGCACGCCCGTGAGCACCATAGACACGCCGATAGGCGCAGTTTGATACGCGTCCGGCAGCCAGGTGTGAAACGGAAACAGCGGCACCTTCACCGCAAGGCCAATAAAAATTCCAGCAAAAACCACCCAGGCGACGTTTCCCGTAAGCAGCCCGCTCTTTCCAAGATTCGCCAGAGTCGCGAAGTCGAATGTACCTTTCGCTAGATAAATCCCGAGGAACGAGAGCAACATGGCGACGCTTCCGAAAAACGTGTAGACAAAGAACTTGGTCGCGGCGCGATCACGATTTTCGCCACCCCAGATTTTAATCAGCAGAAAAGCCGGAATCAGACTCATTTCGTAAAACAAAAACCACAGAACGAAATTCTGTGCGGTGAAAGTGCCGTACAGCGCAGACTGCATCACTAGCATGGTCGCGTAGAACGCTCGGCTTCGATCGGGAGCGGGTTGTGCAAGGAACGCGAATGGAATGATGAGGGAGGTGAGCAATACGAGCAGCAGGCTCAGGCCATCGACGCCCACCAGATATTCGGCGTTAATAGCCGGAATCCACGCGTGACGTTCCACGAACTGCATTCCTCGCGCGGTGGCATCGAAACTCCGCCACAGAGCCAGAGCGCATCCGGCAGAGATGATATTAAACATCAGCGCGATCGGACGGACATTGCGCAGCCTGCCCGCCGTAGCCTCTGCGGAGGCGGACGGCCATGTGGACACGGCCACAGCGCCGAGCAGCGGAATCAAAATAATCGCCGTGACTAAGCCAACCATGCGTAGAGAAGAAGCAACGCCAACATCCCAACAGCCACGACACCGAGGTAAATTTGAATCTGTCCAGAGTGCGCACTGGATAACAGACGGCCCAAACCGCGAGCGCCGACTGTCGTTTCATCCACGCCGGCGTTGATGCCGCGCTCGTCCAGATTTCCTGTAAACATTCCAAAGAGTTGGCCGATTGTGCCGAAGCCGCGCACCAAACCATCCCAGAAATAGCGATCCATCCAGTCGGACAATCGCGCGCTCGCCCAAGCGAAAGCGATAATCGTTCGCGCATACAACTCATCGATCCACATCTTGTTTGCGAGGAACCGGAACAACGCCGGTTGCGCGTACTCGAGTGGATCAACTTCCGCGGGTCGATCTCGATTCTGCACGCCAGCTTCGCGATAGAACCAGATACCCAGCGCGATTCCAGCGCCGACCAGCAGGAGTGAAGTGAAAAGCATGGGTTGGATCAGGTGCGCAATGTCGAACTGAACCGGTTCGTCCTTGAGATAACCATGCAACCATGGCCAGGCGGTGGTGAGCACGACGCTTAGGAAAACTGTGCCAGTCGCCAGCACAATCAGCGGCATCGTCATCACACGCGGACTTTCGTGAGCGTGCTCAGCGGCGTCACGGCGATTCCCGAAAAAAACGTAGATCATTTGCCGGCTCATATAGAGCGCCGTGAGAACGACGCCGGCCAGCATTAAGTAGTACGGTGCAGACGATGGCGGCCAATGCCTGGTGGCGTGAAGGATTTCCTCCTTGGTCCAACCACCGGAGAAGAAGAGCGGGACGCCACTCAACGCCATCATACCAATGGCGTACGTTGCAAACGTCACCGGCATCAGGCGCCGAAGGCCACCCATTTTGCGAATGTCCTGTTCGCCATGGCATCCGTGAATCACGGAGCCGGAGCCGAGAAACAAAAGCGCTTTGAAAAAACCGTGCGCGAGCAAATGCATGATTCCGGCCGCCACACCACCGACGCCTAACGAGACCATCATCAAACCCAGTTGTGACACGGTTGAGTAAGCGAGAATGCGTTTGATGTCGGCCTGCGCGATCGCGATGAGCGCAGCCATGAGCGCTGTAGTTACCCCAATCCAGACAACGACGGTGAGGGATGACGTCACGCCGTTGATCGCGCCCAACGAAAACAGCGGATAAACCCGTGCGACGAGAAACACACCCGCGGCGACCATTGTGGCCGCGTGGATGAGTGCGCTGACCGGGGTAGGACCCTCCATCGCGTCGGGCAACCAGACGTGCAGTGGGAATTGCCCGGACTTGCCAACTGCACCGCAGAAAATCAAAAGGGCGATGAACGTGGCGCTTGCGCCAAGCAAGGCCAGACCGGCACTTTCAAGACATCCGCGGCCGCCATCGTAAAAAAGCAGTGTGCCACTGCGATTATAGAGCCAGAGCATTCCGAGAAAAAATCCCATGTCGCCGATGCGCGTGGTGATGAATGCTTTCTTTGCTGCCGCTGCAGCGCTCGGTCGTTCGATCCAAAAGCCGATGAGTAAATACGACGCGAGTCCTACGAGTTCCCAAAACATGAAAAGCAGCAGCAAGCTGTTGGCGATAACCACGCCGAGCATCGCGCCAGAGAAGAACGACAGATATGCGAAGAAGCGCGTGAAATTCTTGTCGGCAGCCATGTAGCCCACGCTGAACACAAAAATGCACAGAGCGACCAGTGAGATCATTACCAGCATCGCTGCCGCGAGGGGATCGAGAACGAATCCAAGTCGCAGGGTTTGTTCGCCGAACGTGAACCATGTGAAATTCTGCACTGCCTGGAATCCGTGGGTTTGCAGTGTGGGAATGAGCGCTGCGATTGAGATCGCGAGCACAATGATTTGACCACCGATTGCGAGTACCACCGCGCTTTTGCGCCGGGATTTTCCCAAGCTCAAAGTCAGGATCGCTGCCGCAAATGGCACTGACGGCAATAACCAGAGATTACTCACGATCCCTGGATTCATCCTTTGAGCTGGTCGTACTGATCGACGTTCGTTGTTCGGAAATGCCGGTAAACGGTAATAACCATGGCGAGGCCAACTGCGGCCTCGGCGGCGGAAATCGCGATGGAAAAGATTGCGATCATCACTCCGGTTGGCGGGTGCGGAGCCGGAGCGAAACGCCAGAATGCGATAAAATTCAAATTCGCTGCCGCCAGCATCATCTCGATCCCGATTAGGATGAAAATTGCGTGACGCCGGCTCAGAGCCGCAAGCAGGCCGATAGAAAACAATGCCGCGGAAACAATGAGGAACAGTTGAAGCGTTGGTGTCATGATGCGGTATATGTGGCGTCTGGGGAGCGCACGCCTCTGGCGTGCTGGCGATCGCCTCCAGGCGATCGCGAACTTTCCTTGTTACACCGCAAACACACTGCACGTGGGAAAAGTTCGTTTCCGCAGAATGCGGAAACCAGCACGGTGCAACCGTGCGCTCCCCAGATCCCAGAATCCGCGCTCATCTTTTTTCCTCCATCACGAGCACAAGCGCACCGATTAGGGCGGCGGTCAGGAGAAGTCCGACGCATTGCAACGGCCACACATAACCGATCATTAACGCCTGGCCGATTTGCTTAACGGTGAGGGCGCGAATGTGCGGCGGAAGGATGGAAATCGAGTGCGTTTTTAGAACCGCGCACGTCAAACCGGCAAAAACAGCAAGCGCGATGAAAACACCGCTCCAGTTGAAACCATAATGTTCTTTCGAATCGCGGCGCGTGAGAAGAATCGTGAAAACGATCAACACCGCCACTGCGCCGATGTAAATGAATATCAGAGCAAGTCCTACGAATTCTGCGCCGAGCAGGAAAAAGAAAGATGCCAAACCGAGCAACGCCAGCACCAGGCAGAAGGCGGCGTGCATGAGATTTGGCAACGTCGCGGCCGCCAGCGCCCCGGCGAGCGTGAAGACGGAAATCACAATGAATGCCGTACCGTTCATTCAGCAAAACGGTAAACACGCCGGGCGAATTTCCTTCGCGTGTCGAGGAGAATCGACAGGGCGCTATAGACAAATACGATCACGAACAGCGACCACAGCCAACCGTGCATCCCGCGCCCGGCATAATGCCAAATCGCCGCGGCAACGATGCACGTGAAGGCCATCGGCAACATGAATTTCCAGGCAACATTCATCATCTGATCCACACGAGTGCGCGGCAGCGTTGCCCGCAGCCAGACGTAAACAAAGAGCAGCGCGCTCAGCTTGGCAAAAAACCAGATGTACGAGGGAACAAATTCAAGCACGCGCACGGGCGCATGCCAGCCGCCGAGAAACAACGTCACCGCCAGCCCGCTGACGGCGAACATCCCGAGATATTCCGCCAGGAAAAATGTGGCGTACTTAAATCCCGAATATTCGGTCATGTGCCCGGCGACGATTTCCGATTCGCCCTCCGGGACATCGAACGGTGTGCGGTTCGATTCTACGAGGCCCGACACGAAAAATAATAGGAATGCTGCTGCGCCCCATGGCGTGAACACAAACCAACGCGGCACGATGCCTAACGTGTATTCGCCTTGCGCGAAAACAATTCTGTCCGGCATAAGCGAACCAACGATCATCACGACCGGGAGCACAGTGATAATCAGCGGCAATTCGTAACTGAACATCTGAGCGATCGCGCGCATCGCGCCGAGCATCGAAAATTTGTTATTACTGGCCCAGCCAGCCATGAACACCGCGAGTTCCGTTGCCGATCCGACCGCGAAGAAAAAGAGTATGCCGCCATCAATTGCAAACGCTGTCATGTTTCGCCCGTACGGAATTATCCCGAGCGTGAGAATGGCCACTGCGGCAAGTACGACTGGAGCGAGAAAATGGACGACCTTGTCTGCACGCGCCGGCACGATGTCCTCTTTGATTAACATTTTGATTCCATCTGCGACCGGTTGGAAAAGACCAAACGGCCCGACGCGGTTCGGCCCATAACGGTTTTGCATTCGTCCTAAAATTTTCCGTTCCAGCACCGACATAAGCGCGAATAACGTTAGAAATGCGGCGAGCAACGCGACGATGTTGATCAGGCTGGAGGCGATTTGGATGAGCCAATTGGGCGCGCCGGCAATCCAGGAAAGCAGGCATCGCTTTCCGTGAACGAAGATTTGATCGAGAGCCGAACTCATCTTCGTGAAGAAAAGCGATTGCCGCTGATTTAATCAAGAGCGAATCACGAACAAGGAACGACGGTTTCCCAAGCGTTGTCATTCCTCAACGGCTGGGAAGCCGGGACTCCTTGAGGATGCAGGTCAGCGCAGCGGCACGAGATTCCAAATAACTTTTTCGTCCGTGATTTGAAGCCAGGCTGCACTTGCAGGCGCACCGCGGTTCGGCCGCGTCACACAGCCAGGGTTGAGAAACAGAACTCGGTCGATCCTTTCGTTACGCGGGACGTGCGTGTGCCCGTGCAAGAGGATATCGACGTCATCGGGGGGACGATCCGGCGGAATGTGTTGCAGGCGAACTTTCAATCCGCCGCGCACACGATCGATAACCAGAGGCCACTCGAAATTACTATCGCAATTTCCGCGGACAACCGCGACGCGCGGTCCGACCGTTTGCAGTTCGTCAAGAATCGCTGCGGCACAAACATCGCCAAGATGCCAGATCTCATCGGCGTCCGTAGCGATCTTCTTTACGCTCTCCGGCAGGCGATTGTGCGTGTCCGCCAGAACAAACACGCGCTGAGCCTTTTCGGGTTTTCCTTCCGTAGCCATGTTGCGCTTTGAGCTTTCAACTCGTTAAAGTCGAGACGAATATAGGCGCACTATCGAATCGCTAAGGGATAAAATGGGTTATACCTGGGCCGCGTTTCTCGCTCATGACTAATATTCGGGCAAACTTTCCGCGACGGCCGGTTCTCCGGGCGGCGGCGGCTGTTTATATCCTCCGGATGAGCGGTTTTGCCTTTGCAGGGGGACTTTGGTGCAGTACGGTGGCGTCCGCCATGCGAACGCTGGTTTTCTTGCTGGCCGGCCTGCTTGCAACTGCCGGTGGGATGCACGGAGAAATAAAAACTCCGGACAACGGTCCAATTGAAATTACTTCAACTGGGCAAACCACGTATGAAAACGGCCTTGCGACCGCGCGCGACAATGTCGCGATTCACATCGGAAACACGGACATTTACGCGGACTACGCACAGTACAATCCCTCGACACACGACGTGGAGTTGAGAGGTCACGTCCGAATTTATCGCGATGCAAGCCTCTACAACGCCGACAGCGGAATTTACAATACTGAAACGAAAAAGATTCGGGCGATCACGGCACGAACGGAATCACAGCCCTATTTTCTGGCCGGTAACGATGTGACCTCGATTGAGGGGGACAATGCCTATCTTATCAAGGGTGGCACCTTCACGACGCACGATTCGTCGAAGCCCGATTTTCGCCTGCACGCACACAAGATTCGTGTTTATGAGAACGATCGCGTAATCCTTCTGAACGTCACCGCCTACGTCGGAAAGGTGCCGGTGTTTTGGTTTCCGTATCTGTATCAATCACTCGATAATGCGTTCAGTTTTTCGATTTCGCCGGCCTATTACAGCACCTGGGGACCATCGCTTCTGACGCAGGTCACGTTTCCGATCAGAGACAATGTTCAGGCTCGGCTGCGGCTGGACTATTTTGGCAGGCGAGGACCAGCCATCGGTTTGGAGCCGACAATTGAATATGGGAAAGACCAAAGCAGTGTGGCGCGGTTAAAAACTTTTTACATCAACGACCAAAACCCGGAGATCAATCAAACCGACATACCGCGAGTGGGTGTGCCTGATTCGCGATACCGGCTGGGCATCGAAGACCACACGGATTTCACCGACTCAATCTACGGCATGGCTAACATCACCAAGCTGAGTGACCAATATCTGATGCAGGATTTTTTCCAGGGTGAATTCCGGATTGATCCTGTTCCAGACAACGTAGTAGCGCTAACGAAAATAAACCCGGTTTTCACTCTCACGGGAATCGAACGTTTTCAGGCAAACGATTTCTTCACCACAACGGAACGCCAGCCGGAAGTGGCCCTGGACATCAAACGGCATGCGCTGTTCGGCGGCCCGATATTTTACGAAGGTGAAACCGGCTTTGCCAATTTGCGACTCCAATTCCCCGAGGACTCGGGTATCAAGAATTATGGCACGGAGCGTTTCGACACCTTCCATCAACTGATTTATCCCAACACATATTTTGGTTGGCTGTCGTTTATGCCCCGGGTTGGTTATCGAGGCACCTACTACGGCAAGACCTGGGATCTCGGATCAACAATATTTGTGCCGCCATCAAACCCATTGGTGCCCGACACTATCCTGCCACCACCATCAACAACCAATCCCATCAAGTTTGATGGGGACACCTTTCGAAGCGTCTTCGATACGGGCGCGGAGGCTTCGTTCAAGATTTCTCGAAAATGGGAGAATGTGCAAAGTCGTGCGTTCGGTTTAGACGGATTAATGCACGTGATCCAACCCTTTACGGACTTTTCCTACGTTAAAGAAGACGGACCTAATCCCCTCTCGGTTTTGCAATTCGATCGATTCCAACCTTCTACGCAGCTTCGGGCAATCGATTTTCCACAGTTCACACCGATTGATTCAATCGCCGATTGGACGGTCTTGCGCATGGGTGTCCGCAACAAGTTGGAAACCCGGCGGGACGATTCAACGATGACATGGCTCGAACTGGATACCTTTGTCGATAGAAACTTCGAAGATCCGTTCGATCGCACGGACTACTCAAATTTGTTCAACAATCTTCGGTTTAATCCCGTGCCGTGGATGTCCTTTTCTGTAAACTCTCAGCTGCCCGCTTTCGCGAAAGGTTTCACGGAAGTCGACACTTATGCGACGGTGCAACCGCTGGCGAACCTGCAAGTCAACCTCGGACACCGGTATCTGAATGGGAACCCGTTTTTCGAGAATAGCAGCTTGTTTGTGGTAGGCGGATACCTTCGCGTTAACGACAACTGGGGCTTGGCGATTCAAGAGCAGTACGAAGGCGCCACCGAGACTCTCCAGGAACAACGCTACGCAATTTACCGGGACCTAACGAGCTGGGTGGCCTCGTTCGGCGGAGTAATACGCGATAACTCGGGAGTGAAAGAGTATGGTCTCCTCTTCACCGTAACACTCAAGGCATTCCCGAAATTTGGTTTCGATTTAAACTTCGATCCCACGTCGTCGGGCGACTGATCTAAAAATCGCGAATTGCGACGAAGCCACCGGCTGAATTCCGCTACTTGTGCTGGGGCTGATTCGCCGACACCGTTCCTGATTCATGGATATATCAATTATCGGCTCCGGGTACGTCGGCTTGGTGACGGGCGCCTGTTTCGCCGACGTCGGTCATCATGTCATTTGCGTCGATAACGACTCCGGGAAAGTGAAACAGCTCAAAGCCGGCGAGATACCGATCTACGAACCGGGACTGGAGGAAATAGTTCACCGCAATGTCTCGGCGCAGCGACTCCATTTCACCGGCAATATTCAGGAAGCTGTCGAGCGCTCACAAATCATTTTCATCGCAGTCCCGACTCCGCCATTGCCCGACGGCGATGTCGATTTGAGCTTCGTGGAGAAAGTTGCAAGGGAGATCGCTGGCGTGCTGACCGATTATCGTGTGATCGTGGACAAGAGCACGGTGCCTGTGAAGACTGGGGAAAAAGTAGCGGAATCAATAAAACGATATAACCGCCACGGCGCAAAATTCGATGTAGTCAGTAATCCGGAGTTTTTGCGCGAAGGCTGCGCAGTGGCCGATCTCATGCATCCGGACCGGATTGTGATCGGAGCACAAAGCGAACAGGCGATCGATTTGATGAAAAAGGTGTATGAGCCTTTCATGGCGCCGATCCTCGTGACCGATGTTAGTAGCGCCGAGCTCATTAAACATTGCGCGAACTCATTTTTGGCCTTGAAAATTTCATATATCAACGCGGTTTCCGCGATTTGCGAAGCGAGCGGAGCCGATGTGGAAAAAGTGGCTGACGGAATCGGGATGGATCACCGTATCGGACGCGATTTTTTGAACGCAGGAATCGGGTATGGCGGCTCCTGCTTCCCAAAAGACATTGCGGCGTTCATCGCGATAAGTGAGCAGCTCGGAAGGCCATTCACTCTCCTCAAAGAAGTGCAACGGATAAACGAAGGTCAAAAGGCGCGTTTCCTGAAGACCATCCGCGAGACGTTGTGGGTGCTGCGCGAGAAGCGGATTGCTGTCTGGGGCTTGACGTTCAAGCCGGACACTGATGACCTACGGTCATCGGTCGCAATCGAGGTGGTGGAACAGCTGCTCCGCGAAGGAGCGCAAGTGGTCGCGTACGACCCCAAAGCAATGCAGAAGGCGCGCAGCATCAAAGCGATCGCCGATGCGGAATTTGCATCGTCCGCTCTGGAAGCGGTCACTGATGCCGAAGCGCTGATCATTGCGACCGACTGGAATGAATTTGCGAACGTGGACCTCGCGGTGTTGAAATACAAAATGCGGACGCCGATCGTCTTCGACGGACGAAATCTGCTGGATCCTGAGACGATGCGGCAATTCGGATTCAATTATTACTCTATTGGACGCGCAGGCGTGAGGTCGCAGTAGCGAAATATGGCGCGGCGTTCTGCTCGCCAAACCGCGCTCGCGGCGTTGCAGCTTTGGCGAAAAGAAAAACGCTTCGCGGATTCCATTATCTCACGGCTTCTTGGCGACGCGGACCTCACGCCGTCCGATCGGGCGTTTACCTTGGAATTGTTCTACGGCGTTTTGCGGAATTTAACGCTGCTCGATTTTTGGATCGGTTGTCTGCGGACTTCACACATCGAGGCGAACGTGCGCGACATCCTGCGACTCGGCTTGTATCAAGTTTTCGTACTGAAAACGCCTGAGCACGCAGCTGTGCACGAGACTGTTGCCATGGCCCCGAAAAAGCAGCGGCCGATTATCAACGCCGTCTTGCGTGCGGCAACCAGGCAGCGAAGTGATCTGCTTGAACGGGCCGATGCGCAGCCATTGTTCGTTCGAACATCTCATCCACAATTTGTCGTTGAACGCTGGCAACAACACTTTGGTGCCGGTTACACCGAAGAGCTCTGCAAATGGAACAATCGGCCGGCGCCAATTTATGGTCGGATTAATCGAATAAAGACCGATCCGGAAACCTTTCTGCAGCTCCACCCAGAGTTACGGCCGTTACGTGGCAATCCAGATTTCCTACAATTCAATACTTTGCCAAAGACTGCTCTCGACTCTGGCCATTGCTACATTCAGGACCCGAGCACAGCAATCGCATGTCAGCTTCTCGATCCGAAGCCGGGAGAAAAAATCCTCGACGCATGTGCGGCACCGGGCGGCAAGACAGCTCATCTCGCACAGCTCATGCAAAACCGGGGGGTTATCATTGCCTGCGACCGCGATCCTGAACGACTGCAAGTATTGAAGGATAACGTCAGCAGACTGGGCGCAACCATCGTTCGTGCTGTCCGGCATGATTGGGCGCGCAATCATCCCCCATACGAAATTCTGTCAATCGCGCCATTCGATCGCGTTCTTTTAGATGCGCCATGCACAAATACCGGAGTGATGCGCCGACGGATTGACGTGAGATGGCGACTGCGATCTGAAGATTTTAGCCGAATGTCCTCCGAACAGTTGATCATCTCACGCGCCGTACTCCGTTTGTTGAAGCCCGGCGGAACACTGGTTTACAGCACATGCAGCCTTGAACGCGAAGAAAACGAAAAGGTCGTTCGCCGGCTCCTTGCCGAGTTACCGACCCTGGCGGTGGAAATGGAAAAAAATTCACTTCCTTTTCGCGACGGTTTTGACGGCGCATACGCCGCGAAATTTACTGTAGCCGTCGCCCCGTGAGCGACGCGCGGCGCAGGTGAAATAAGCGCGGCGCGGGCTTGGCCACGGGGAAAGCGGTGACAGTTGCATCGCGCCCGGCTGGTGGAATGATAAACGCCTATGCAAGACGAGCGGTTCGACAAACTCGCAAAACTCCTGGTGGAATATTCCATTCGCCTAAAACGCAACGAGACGGTCCTCATCGAAGCATTCGATATTCCTGACGAAATGACGGCGGCGCTGATACGAGCGACACGGAATGCAGGAGGCGTTCCGTTTGCGCAGGTATATCACGCGCGAGTGAACCGCGCACTCGCTTTAGAGGCCTCCGATCGACAGTTAAACATCATGGCAAGCCATGAGCTGGCGCGCATGAAAAAAATGAATGCGTACATTGCAATGCGCGGCAGCCACAATGTTACGGAGTTGGCGGACGTGCCGGCGGAAAAGATGCAGCTGATCGGCAAAAAGATGCGCCCAGTGCAGGATCAGCGGGTAAAACGGACGAAATGGGTTGTGTTACGGTGGCCTACGCCCTCGATGGCTCAGCTTGCGGGGATGAGCACGGAAGCGTTTGAAGACTTCTTTTTCGATGTATGCACACTCGATTACCGCAAACTGCAGCCGGGTATGAAAGCGCTTAAGGCGCTGATGGAAAAAACGGACCGCGTCCAAATCAAAGCTCCCGGCACGGATCTGAATTTTAGTATCAAAGGGATTTCAGCTATCATTTGCGGTGGGGATCGCAACATTCCCGATGGCGAAGTTTTCACGGCTCCGGTGAAAGACTCGGTGGAGGGCCAACTCACCTTTAACGCGCCGAGCATTTATCAAGGCACCGCTTTCGACGGTATCCAGCTTCGTTTCAAACGAGGTAAAATCGTCGAGGCATCAAGCAACGAGACCGAAAAACTCAACAAGATTCTCGATTCAGACGTGGGTGCGCGTTACATCGGCGAATTTTCGCTCGGCTTTAATCCGCGAGTCTTCCAGCCGATGCGCGACATCTTGTTCGATGAAAAAATCGCCGGCTCCTTTCATTTCACTCCCGGGCAGGCCTACGAGGAAGCCGACAACGGAAACCGAAGCCAGGTTCACTGGGATATGGTCAGCATTCAGCGTCCCGATTACGGCGGCGGCGAAATTTATTTCGACGGCAAATTGATCCGGAAAAACGGTGAGTTTCTTCCGAAACAATTGCGCTCGCTAAACTGGCGCTGATTTTCGACCAGTCAGTTGGTCGAACGGGCATCGTTAGGCGCGCTTCGGTCCGCCAAGTAGGTTCAGTTGCATCATTACGATCTCCCCGCCTTCATTCAGTTCGAGATTAGCGATCTCGAACATTGGCGCGCCTTCGACTGGACCGGGGCCGGTCCCTGGCAACTGGACGACAACCTGCTTCGAATTTGAATTCAGCGTGACCGATCCAATTTCGAGCGTAGGAGAAAACTCAAGCGTGCTGATCTGGAACGGCACCGTGACGAACACAGATGCGCGCCCCTGCGACGATGGGGTGAGTTGAACCGGAGCCGTTTCGGAATTCGGCACGACCTGCAATCCGGCAACTGCAAACGAGGGCATACCACCCATGGCAGGCCGCTGTTGCTGAGACGGAACGACGCGAATGGTACCGAGCGCGCCGGCGACGGGCTGGATTTTGAGTACTTCGAAAGCAACCTGCAAATTCAACGGCGATTGCGCCCGCTGAGGCGAAGGCAAACGCATCGTGACGAGCTTCGATATGGGACGAACTTTCAAAACTCCCATCTTGAAGCTCGGCGTTAACTGCATCGCTGCGATCTCGAACGAGAAAGTAAGCTGCACAGAGGTTTGCATTCCGCCTGCCGGTACCGGCGCTTGCGGCTGAGGTTGCGGTTTGGGCACAGGCGGTGCCGGGGCTTTGGCTATCGGAGCAGGTGGTGTTTGAGTAGTTTCTGGCATGGTTGCAGGTATGGTTGGTTGAGGAAAGGCTGGCCGGACCGGAAGAGGCACAGGCTGAAAATCAGATGCTTGTTCGGCAATAATTTCGTCCACTGGAGCTTCATGGTCTGTGAAGGACTCGTGGCCAGAAAAATCGTTAGGTTGAACAAAATCTTCCTGATCAACGAAACCTTCACGCTCGGCAAAAATTGGTTCATGCGGCTGCTCGTTCTCAACAGGCAGAGCTGTTACTTCCGCTGCGGCTTCAGCATTCGGCCATGCATAGTCGGATCCGCTGGCGAAGACCTCCCTTGGCTGCTCGTACGCAATTACAGGTTCTTCCCTTGGGGCGTCAGAAAATTCGTTGGCCTCTTGGGCGCCGAACACCGGTTCCTCCGGAAGCTCCAAAATTTCTTTCTCCACTAATTGCGGCGTAGTCGTCGAGGCTGCGGCAAATTCAGTGACTGGTTCAAAACCGTCCAGTCCATTTTCCTGCGGAGTAAGTGCAGACACGACCTCCGGTGCTTGTTCGACCACTGGTCCCACCGACTCAAAGAATGGGTCGGCCACCGGAGTTGATTTCTTAGGCAGCTGCGGCTCAACGGCCGTGACTACTGGGCGAACCGATTCAAAGACTGGCTCGATCAATGGAGCCAATTCCTCGCGTGGCGACTCAGCAACCGGCAGCACTGACCCGACCGATTCAAAGAACGGCTCCGCTACCGGGGCTGATTCCTCTGGTTGCGCCTCCAAAGGAACAGGAAGTCGTGAAGGCTTCGACTTCGAGCTTTTCAACCGATTAAAAGCACCGCCAGCTTTCGACAATGGTAACGCGCTGGGCCGCACCGGAGAATTCCACGCTTTAAGTTCGAGTGAGACCTGGCGTGGTCCGCCAGCGAAACCGTTGCCCTGAACACCAATCGTATGGGCAGGCGCTGTTCTAGCGGTAAAAACCGGAGTATCGGCACCTGGTTCTGGCTGCGACGAACCCGGGACCGAGAACTTGTATCCTCGGCGAACCGCCGGGACGGTAGCAACGGCTATCAGCACCACGGCCGCCAAGAGTAGTCCGCCAACAATCCATAGTCTGCGGTTCGACGCCTGAGCAAGGTTTGACGACACGGTTTTGGTCGGTGCTGTCGCAGCGATTGCGTGTTCGGGAGGACTTGTTTGGGCGACAGGCTGTTGCTCAGCCTGATTTTGGCTGGTGGCAACAGTCGAAGCGCTCGCGGTCTCAGACGCGAGAGGTTGTTGCTCGGTTTGATTTTGGTCGCTGGAGACAGTTGAAGCGCTTGTCGTCTCAGGAGCGGCAGGCTGAGACGCAGCTGCTGACGCGCTGCTCGTCGAAGGCGATTGCGCCACTGACGGCTCGACGGACGAATTCGTCTCGGCCGCAGACGCAGTCGAATTGGTCTGGTTAGCCGTCGCTCCGGTGCCGGCAAGTTCCATTCCGCTGTCTGGAGCACCCGTCGACGGCGCGAGGGCAAGGGTTGTTTCTCCTTGTTTATTTGCGGCAGGACCTTTGTCAGGAATAGGACTCGGCTCTACTGCGGGGCCGCCATCCGTCTGCGACGTTGCGACGTTGCCCGTATCAAATGCGACGGCAGGAGAGGTTGTGCCTTCGGGTCTTTGCAGCCATCCGACATCATAGAAAGCATCAGCAAAAACGCTGTTGAGCGCCGGCGAGTAAATCTTATTGGCAGAGTTCGTCCAATCCTCGGCCTTTTGGGCATTATTGTGCTTGTACTCCCACGCCGCTTGTGCGTAATAGAGGGCGGGGGTATCGCCGGTGAATTGAAATTCCTCCATCATCGAGTGCGCCCGGCTCTCTTTGTCCTCCATCAAGAGGGCCATGTAAATTTTGAACTTGATCAGCTCGGCCGCCTGGTTCTTTTCGCCGCCGGGTATGCGTTTATACAACGTCTCGAAACGGTCGCGCGCTTTGGCGTACTCTTTCTTTTTGAATGGAATTTGCGCGAGATTGTATTGTGCATCGCGAAGTTTGGGATCCAACTTTGCTGCCTTTTTGAAAGCGGCCTCGGCATTGTCAAATTGCCCCTGCTGCATGAGAATTTCGCCTCGCAAATTCAGCGTCGCAGGCTGATTAGGATCGACCTTGTCCGCTTCGTCCACCAGCTTTAGCGCGGTGACAAAATCGCGCTGCCGAAAGGCCTGTTGCGACTGCTCAAATTTCGACCGGGCAAACGCCTTCGTCTTTTCTGTGCGTTCGGCTGCCGTCATGAGCGGCAACGAAGCTCGCCGTTGACCGGATGGTTTTTCCATCCAACCGATTTCGTACAGCGATTCCACGAAAAGCTTGTTTAGCTGCGGTGAGTAGTTCTTTTCCGCGGCAGTGATCCAATCCTTCGCTTCCGGCTCATTTTTCTGTTGGAGCGCGACCGCTGCCTTTACATAATCAACAGCGGGGGTATCGGGCGAAAGCTCCAGCTTGGCCAGAATCGAATCGACCATATTGCTTTTCCCCTCCATCAGATAAGTCAGCAAGATCTTGTACTGGATCAGCTGCGAAGCTTCCTTCGCCAGATCGGACTGACCGGTGGTGAGCAATTGCTCGAAGCGTTTTCTCGCTTCTTCCCAGTCTTTTTTGAGAAATGGGATCTCCGCCATGTTAAAGCGCGCATTCCAAAACTTAGGATCAATCCGAGCCGCCTCGGTCAATGCGGCTTCAGCCTGTTCGTAATTGCCCTGCCGCATGAGAACGACGCCGCGCAGATTTTTCGACGCGGCAAGATCAGGCTGGCGCGCGTCGATGGCGTCTAGTTGTTTTAGCGCCTCGGGAAATTTTCCCGCATCGAACGCGCGGTACGCGGTGTTGTACATCTCTTCCAACTCCGCTTTGGTCGGGGCGACATTATTCGCAGCAAAGGCTGTAAGTCCCAGCGCTGCGACGGCAGCGATCTTCCACATTGTCATGAACCACCGATTCAAGCCCTGATTAGCATCCCTGACAAGTCGAAATTGCGTTGGGCGCGAAGATTTTCGGTTCGGTTCGGAAAAACATTTTGCGAGGAACGAGGGCTTGGGCAGCCGTCGCTTTTACATGTGACGGCTGGGAAGCCGTCCCCTTGTCTTCAACTCAAGTTTCCGACGATCCGCAATCCTTCGAGGGTCAGATGCGGATGAACCACTGCGACCTCCGGCACTTGATTTGCAACAAGGCGCGCATAACCGCCAGTCGCGACGACGTTGACTCTTTTTCGTGAAAACTGCTCCACTTTGATTCGCGCCAGAATCTCTCGAACTAATCCACGGTAACCGAAGACGGCGCCGGACCGCATTGCCTCAACGGTGGATTTACCAATGACACGGTGTGGCTCTTTCAGCGACAGCCTCGGGAGCAGCGCCGTCCGTTGATAAAGAAAATTTGTCATCGCTTCCAGTCCCGGCGCAATGACGCCACCGATGTAGCTGCGCCGTTCGGAAACCACGTCGAACGTCACCGCTGTGCCGAAGTCCACGACGATGGCAGGACATTCATATAGTTCGGCGACAGCTGCGACGTTCGCCAGGCGATCGGCGCCTATCGATTCGGGTTTCGGATACTCGATTGTGACACCCATCTTCAGTTTCCAATTTAGCCAGAGCACTTGCACTTTGTTACGTGCGGCCTTCGAGATCGCAGAATTTTTTGCCGGAACTACTGATGAGATGACTAGTTTTTGTACCTGTCGCCGCCGCAAAAATTCAGCGACGACACTGCTTGAGAGCTCCGAAGTAGGAATCCGCGCGGGGTTGGAGACTCGCTCTCTCGATGCGAACGCAAGTTTTGCATACGAGTTACTTACATCCATCAATAAATAATCAGACCGACGAGCCATCGCTAAGATGCAGACACCCAACGCTCCGCCCCGTCAAGCATCCGTCACGCGCTGTAACCACGGTCGGCTTGCGACAATCGCGTGCCACGGGTAGCCTCGCCGTGTGAGAAGATTGGTGCATCGACCGCGTCGCCTGCGGCGTTACGCTGCCTTGAGAAACCTGGTCCGTGAAACGCATTTGACCATTCACGATTTTATTTTGCCGCTCTTCGTGAGCGAAAAATTGGACCAGCGCCAGCCTGTCGCCAGTATGCCGGGAGTTTTTCAGTTACCGGTCAAAGAGATTGTGGATGAAGCGTGCCGAGTTCAGGATCTTGGGCTGCAAGCCATCCTGCTATTCGGAATTCCCGCGCGCAAGGATGAGCAAGCAACCGGCGCTTACGCAGAAGACGGAGTGATTCAAGAAGCGCTTCGATCGATTAAATCGAAATGTCGGGAATTAGTCGTGATCAGTGATGTTTGCCTTTGCGAATACATGAGCCATGGCCATTGCGGTGTCACCCGAATCGATGGCGATCATTTTCATGTCCTGAACGACGAAAGCGTCGAACTTTTGGTGAAAACGGCGCTGTCTCACGCCGGCGCAGGTGCGGACGTTGTGGCGCCAAGCGACATGATGGATGGCCGCATCGGCGCGATTCGCGAGGCACTGGATGCCAGCGGATTCGATCAAACAGGCATCATGAGTTACGCAGCGAAATTTGCGTCGGTATTTTACGGACCATTTCGCGAGGCAGCCGAAAGCCCGCCGCAGTTCGGCGACCGCCGTTCGTATCAAATGGATTCTGCGAACGCAAACGAAGCGCTGCGCGAAGCAGCGCTGGATGTTGAGGAAGGGGCGGACATTGTGATGGTGAAACCTGCCCTGCCGTATCTCGACATCCTTTGGCGCGTGCGGGAACGCTTCGCAAAACCAACCGCCGTCTACCATGTCAGTGGCGAGTACGCCATGGTCAAAGCTGCGGCCGAGAAAGGGATTTTCGATGAGCGCGCCGCCGTTCTCGAGATCATGACTTCGCTGAAGCGCGCTGGAGCGGACATCATCGTCACCTACTGGGCACGTGAACTCGCGACATGGCTGCAGGAGTAAGAGGTCGCCGCGGCGAAACAACACAACACGTCAGGCTCAAGCAGTTCGCATTTATTTGGGCGCAGATGCACGGGTTTTCAGCGTGCGCGATGGAAGTGACTTTGCCCCGATGCAGATATCGCGCCGACGTGGCCGGCTATCGGTCGGTCCCCAAGCAAATTGGATCAACAGCAATCTTCGAATGCAAACAGGCGCTGTGCGATTTGCGCCGTGACAACTGTCGCAGCGAGTCGGCACGCAAGAAACTCGAAGCAATATGTAATCGTCGCCAGCTTCTTGAAACCCGTCTCCACACGCATTATCCAAACCTGAACAATGGCGATTCGCTTTTCCCGGAGTTTGATTCCGAAAACTTCAGCACGATCGGGCACCGCGGTTATGCACGCCTCGTTCGTGAGTTGCGGACGCTGCAAAATCGGCTCTACGATTGCACAAAGTTCGAGAAGCTAATTCGCTACCGCTGCGCGAACTTGTTTTTTATCGTGCTGCCCGAGCAGTTATTTCGCGAATCGGAAGTGCCGATCGGCTGGGGCGCGCTGGTCGAATCGAACGACACACTGATACTCATCCGAAAACCAGTCTGGCACGACGCTTCAGCGGCTAATCGGCTTCACGTTTTGCAACGAATTGCCGCGGCGGGAACACGCAACTTAAATCGAGAACTCTCGTTAGATTGGCACGAGCAAATTGTGCCCGGTCATTTCTTTGGGTTGCGGCAAACCGAGCAAAAATAAAAGAGTCGGCGCGACATCTGCCAGAATGCCGTCTTCGCAACGGAACTTCGCCGCGTCGTTGGCTACATAAATAAAGTGAACAAGGTAGCTGGTATGCGCAGTGTTTGGGGATCCGTCAGGATTACGCATTTTCTCGCAATTGCCGTGGTCGGCGGTAACCAACGCTTTTCCGTCGAGTTCTAGAAGTTTTGGAATGATGCGGGCGCAGCATGCGTCCACGGTCTCCACCGCTTTAATCCCGGCCTCGACAACGCCCGTATGACCAACCATGTCCGGATTGGCGAAGTTTAAAACGATCAAATCGTAGTCCGCCATGTGTGCGAGCAGTTCGTCGGTGATTTCGAACGCGCTCATCTCCGGTTTCAGATCGTAGGTCGCGACTTTGGGCGAAGGAATGAGTTTGCGATCTTCACCAGAAAAGGACTTTTCGATTCCGCCGTTAAAAAAGTAAGTGACGTGCGCGTACTTCTCCGTCTCGGCGATGCGCAATTGCCGTTTGCCCGCAACGCTAACGATCTCTCCTAAAATGTGTTTGAGTTCTACAGGCGCAAAGATGAACGGCGAGGAATATCGAACATCATACTGCGTGAGCGACACGAAATGAATTTGCGGCCACACTTCACGCTCGAATCCGTCGAAGTCTTTTAGCAAAAACGCTTGTGACAGCTGGCGCGCACGGTCGGCGCGAAAATTAAAAAACAAAACTGTGTCGCCGTCGCGGATACGCTGTTCATCCGGGAAGGCAAAGACGAGCGGAGGCATGAATTCGTCGGTCTTGCCAAGCGAATATTGTCGCTCAATAGCGTCAGCGGGTGATGACTCGCAAAGTTCACCGCGACCCAGAACGATTGCGTCCCATGCTTTTTTCGTGCGGTCCCAGCGGCGGTCCCGATCCATCGCGTAATAGCGGCCAACTACGGTGATGATCCTGGCGCCGCTCTTCTCAAGTTCCTTTTCGCACGTCCTTAAAAAACCCGCACCGCCAGTGGGCGACGTGTCTCGTCCATCGGTAAACGCGTGCACGAAAATTTCTCCGACCCCTGTTGCGTGCGCGGCGTTCGCCAGCGCGATCATGTGCGAGTAATGGCTGTGTACACCGCCGTCGGAAACCAATCCGAGAAGATGCAATCGATGTCCGCGCGCTACGGCAAGGGCGTCCTGCAAAACACGATTGCGTTCCAGTTCTCCATCGGCGATAGCCTTATTAATCCGGGTCAGATCCTGATAGACGATTCTGCCCGCTCCAAGATTAAGGTGGCCAACCTCCGAGTTCCCCATCTGTCCTTCCGGTAACCCGACGTCTGCGCCGCTGGCGCTCAATCGGGACCACGGATAATCGCGGTACAAATCATCGTGAAACGGAGTTGATGCGAGCAGCGTCGCGTTGCCGTTCTCTCGGCGCTTCTCGGGGCCGCCAGGATTAATCCCCCACCCGTCGCGAATGATGAGCATCACCGGGCCAGCCATGTACCCGCACTTTGCCGATGAACGAGAACGTCGACAAGCAGTTCTTTGAAACAAGGTAGCGCACTCCTTCGGCTCGCCATTTTCGCCGCGCACGCGAGGAGGCTTACGCTACACTAAGCGAAAATGAAGTGGCGCAACCAGTTGCTGGCCTTCGTCTGTCTGCTCGCCTTCGCCGGAGTGGGTGTCATTTATTTTCAACATTGGGTCATCCGAAAACCCTTCGGCATTATCTTGTTTGTCGGAGAAGGACTCTCGCCTGGAAGGCTGGCGCCTACTCGCACCTTTGCCGGCGGAGCGGGCACGCGTTTAAATGTCGACTCCATGCCTTATGCCGCGCTCGTGATGAATTACTCGAAGGATTTCGCCGCGCCGGATCAGGCGGCTGCCGCGACCGCTATCGCCACCGGCGAGCGTGTAACCAATCGCGCGATCGCGATTAACGGCGACGGCAAACCGGTCAAGAGCATCATTGAACTGGCGCGCGAATACGGACGAGCTACAGGCTTGGTAACGGACGCAAAGCTCACCGATACCACAAATGCAGCGTTCTACGCGCACACGGGAGACGCCAGCGACTCTGAGAAGATCGCAGCCGAGTTTGTGGATCGCGGAAACATTGACGTCGCATTGGGCGGCGGTGCGGAGGAATTTGTTCCGACGACAAAAGGCGGTGAGCGACAAGACTCGCGCGATCTATTGCTGGAGCTTCGTGGCAATGGATTCGACATCGTTCGGACACGCACGGATTTGGAAGCGGTTCCAGCGTGGCGCCGGTCGAAAGTTTTCGGCGTCTTCAGCAACAACGATCTCGCGTACGCAAATCAGGTCGAAGAGCGAGGCCAGCAGCCCAGCCTTTCGGATATGGTGAGGCGGGCGATTCAATTGCTGCAGTACAACGCCGGAGGCTATTTACTCGTGGTCGATGCGGGGTTGATGCGAAAAGCGGCTGAGCAAAACAATGGGGAACGAACTCTGACGCAAACGCTCGAGCTAGACCGCGCGGTTGGCGTCGCCCGAAGTTATGGCGGGGCAAAATCGACGATCATTGTGTGCGGTGATGCGGCCATTGGCGGGATGAGCTTGAATGGATTTCCTTTTCGGAAAGATAGTGGAATTGCGCTACTGGGTTTTAATTCAGCTGGTCAACCGTGGATCACCTGGGCAACGGGGCCGCGGGGAACGAAGTCCTACGGCGCAGCAAAACTACCGATGAACCAGGACCCGATCGAAACCAAAGAGCCGACACAGGAACAGCCCGAGCCGGCGACGATTTATACAAAATCGGCGCTGGTCACCGTTGAAGATGTCGTTGCATTTGGCAGCGGCCCCGGAACAGATTCGCTGCAAGGTGTGGTCGAGAGCACAGCCATTTTTAAAATTCTGCGTGACGAGTTGTGACGGCGTCAGCTTCGCCGACATGAATCCTGAATCGCTTTGGCGCTATTTCACCGTTTCACGGTACGGCATTCTGAGTTGATACAGCGCAATTTGCTGATCGAGATCTGTCATCACAGCTTCCTCGCTGTGCATTCGAGCGAGTTGCATCGCAGAGCGGGCAGTTCTGATGGCGTTGGCGAAGTCGCCATTTTCTGCGTAGGCAGCTGCCAGGGTGCGCAACACAAGAGAGTTCGTTCCTCCGGCCAGTCGATCGGCTTGTTTCGCAAGTTCAACCGCCTTCTGACCATTTCGCAGTGATGCATCCGGCGATGTTGCCAGCAGCCACGCCAGATTGCTAAGCGTGGCAATGGAACTGGGGGCAAGTTCCAACGCTTTTTGGTAATGCTGGACTGCTTCCGCAGGGTTGCCTTTTTCCTCCAGGGCAATAGCGAGAGTCGTTTGGCAATCTGCATCCGAAGGGCGAAGCAACAGTGCACTCCGGCACACCTGGATAGCACCCTCGAGTTCCCCTTTCTCCAGCAACGCATGACCAAGACTGTAACGAGCGAGAAAGTGATCGGGGTGTACAGTTATTGCCTGTTGGTAATGAGCGATTGCTTCGTCGATCCGTCCCTTTTGAAAGAGTGCGTTGCCCAAAGAGACCTGGGCATCCGGATCCGTTGGTCGCATGCGTACCGCCCTTTCACAGTGAAGGATCGCCTCGTCCACCTGAGCTTTTCCTAAAAGCGCCGTACCAAGGTTGTACTCGGCATCCCACGAGTCAGGCTGCATTTGCAAGGCCGCCCGATATTCAGCAATGCCCTCGTCGATCTTGCCTTTCTGAAGGAAAACAAGACCGAGATTCGTGTGAGCCATCCAGCATTCGGGATTTCTTGCGAGGGTTGTGCGCCAAAGCGTTTCAATATCGGTGTACGTCGCAGCTTGCCGCCACGTTAACGCGCCCAAACTTGCGACGATTAATAAAGCACCGCTTATAATGACGGTGCGGTACTGAGCAAATTTGTGGGACAAGCTCACTACGCCTGCGCTTGCAAGGGCGATCGGTCCGATGCACGCCAGATATTGATAATGATCTGCCACAAAGGTGTAGCGGAACGTGAACAGCATGATGAATCCCAAGACCGGGCTAAGAGTGGCGACGAAAAAAGCAGCCGCGACTTCAACGCTTCGTCCGAGGGATCGCCTAAGGAAGTAGATGGCCATGCACGCTCCGATGCCGGCAATCAACCAGATATAGTTGAGTAAATCCGAGGGTGAAATGTTCCATCTCGGATAAATAAAAGTCAGATTGGAAGGCCAAAAAATTTTGCTCAGGTAAAACCAAACAGCCCGGTTCGCCACGAGGATTCGTTCGATCGGACTGAGGAAGGTAAACACCTCCCGGTTTGTTCCCTGATGATAACGTTCCCACCAAACAGCGAGTAACCCAATCCCAACGCCGAGCATGACAAAAGGAACAATTTCCAGCAGACGCCGCATGGTGATCGGCTTTTGCTGCAACCAAAGAATCAAGAACAACGCAGCCGGCAGAGTGCAGGCAGTTGCTTTCGCTGAGAGCGCCAGCGCATAAAAAATCAGCGACAGGCTATAGAAGATCCACGCGCGCCGGGTTCGTTCGTCAACAAATGCAATCCACGCAAGCAAAGTCAGCAGGAAAAAAAAGCCCATCAGCACGTTCTTGCGTTCGGTGATCCATGCGACTGACTCGACCTGCACTGGATGTAGCGCAAAAATTGCCGCCGCTAACCACGCGCCGGGTATTCTTAAGCGTGTCAGCACCGCCCACACCAAAAGGGCATTGGCAACATGAAGCAGAAGGTTGACCCAGTGATAACCAGTCGTGTTTAGACCCCACAAGGCGTGCTCAACGCGAAACGTGCTGTAAGTGAGCGGGAAATATTGCGACGGTGAATCGAGAGAAAACCAAATCCGCTGCCAACCATGCGGAGCGGTTAACAATTCGTTATTGATGATATAGGCGTCGTCGTCCCACAGGAATCCCCCGTGCCAGGCAGGCTGATATGCCAAAAGCGTCACCGCCGCCAGAACGACAGCGAAAATCAACGCGCGACAGCGCGGCGAAAAGATGTGCCTCGGTATACCGTGCATACGTTACCCGCAGACGATCACAATTGAGGAGACAAAGCGACGAGTTGCTGAAGTCCAAAGCGCTTCACCCGAAATTTCGAGCGTCACCTTTAGTTGCAACGTTCCGTTTCTCATCGAAATAGGAGCTTTCGTGGTGCGTACGACCGACATCAACGGAAAGCTCGTTCAGTTTGCATGGTGGCTTCTGGCGACAGTCGCTTTTACTCTCGTCGTCACAATCAGGATTGATCTCTTTGGACCATCACTAGAACGCGACGAGGGCGAGTACGCTTATGCCAGCAAGCTGATATTGCAAGGCATCACTCCTTACAAGCTTGTGGTGCGGCAATCAGTAAACTCACGAAGATTCATTGCCACAATTAAGAGCCATCTCTTCGTCGGCAAGCGCTCCGAAACAGTGGAGACTATGAAGAACTACTTCCTGACTGATAGGCGAAGCCGGTTCGCGCTTCCAAAAGTGTAAGGCCGCAAATGCACAGAATCAGCCGATCAAGCCCTCTCCACAGGCGAAATCTCCGTTTGATGGCCGCGTGCGTTTGCGTGTGTCTCTTTGTCCTAACATGGATCGTCTTTGGTCAAACACTCAGGTACGATTTCGTTAACTACGACGATCCTCGTTACGTCTATCAAAACACAAGGATCACGAGCGGCATCAGCCTCGCGAACGTCGCCTGGGCATTTTCCCATATCCATTCCGAAAACTGGCATCCTTTGACGACGATCACGCATATGCTCGATTGCCAGCTGTACGGGCTAAAGGCAGGGCGGCATCACTTCACTAACGTCCTCCTGCACTCTTTCGCCGTCGTTCTCCTGTTTGTGGCGCTCGAGCGCATGACAGGCGCGTTCTGGCGAAGCGCGTTTGTGTCTGCGGTTTTCGCCGTTCATCCGTTGCATGTGGAGTCGGTCGCGTGGATCGCGGAACGCAAAGATGTGTTGAGCGCGTTTTTCTTCATGCTAACCCTGCTCGCGTACTCACATTATGCGCGCGCGCCATCGGTTGGCCGGTATTTAATAGTGGCACTTGCCGTCGCCCTCGGACTGATGTCCAAACCGATGCTGGTTACACTGCCCTTCGTTCTCTTACTCCTGGATTATTGGCCACTCGAGAGATTTCAAACCCGAAGACCAAATAGCGGACGTCGACTGTCACAACTCGTTCTGGAAAAGACCCCACTGATAGCGCTCTCTGCCGTTTCAAGCGTCATCACCTTTCTCGCTCAACGAGGAGCAATCGGTTGGACTGAACAGTTGCCAGTATCGGAACGAATAAGTAACGCCTTAGTCGCCTATGTTATTTACATCCGGCAAATGTTCTGGCCGGCAGGACTTGCTGTGTTCTATCCGCATCCGGAAAACAGACTGGCAGTATTGGAAATCGGTCTAGCCTTTATCGTTCTCGTTGGAATCACGACGGCAGCCTTCGTCTTTAGAAAAAAAGCGCCCTATTTCGTCACCGGTTGGTTGTGGTACCTTGGCATGCTTGTGCCAGTCATTGGATTGGTGCAAGTAGGATGGCAGGGACATGCAGATCGCTACACATATTTGCCGCAGATCGGCCTTTACATTGCGATTACCTGGGCGGTAACAGATTTCACCCGCACATGGCGCTTTCAACGGATGGTCCTGAGCGTTGCCGCTCTAATTGTAGTTAGTGCGTTAAGTTGGCGTTGCTGGCTGCAAGCATCTTATTGGCGCGACAGCGAAACGCTGTTCACCCACGCGCTCGCTGTTACCAGAAACAACGATGTTGCAATGAATAATCTGGGCATCATTTTTTTGGAGAAAGGACAACTGGACGACGCCATTTCCAACCTACAAGCAGCCATAGATGTACGACCTGAAAATGCGCCAGCTCATGATAATCTCGCGAAGGCTCTGCTTCAAAAAGGCCAGGTGTCAGAGGCGATGGTTCATTATCGCAAGTTTTTGGAGATAGAACCTGACAACGTGGAGGCACGCAACACTCTTGGAACAGCACTCATTCAACAGGGCAGATTAAGAGAAGCCATTGGCCAGTGGCAGGAGGCGCTGGCAATCCAACCGGAAAATGGAAACGCCGCGAGTAATCTCGCATGGGTGTTCTCAGCCTGTCCCGACGGCTCAATCCGCGACGGAAGGCAAGCGGTCGAACTAGCCGAGAAAGCGCTTCGTATCTCTGGCGGTAAGATCCCAATGATTTATAAAGTGCTTGCCGCCGCGTACGCCGAGAATGGACGCTTTTCTGATGCCATAGAAACAGCGCAGCGTGGCGCCGAATTAGCAACTAACCAGGGCAACCCAGCTTTGGCAGCCGAACTTGAAAGGAATAGTGCTCTTTACCAATCCGACAGACCGCTGCGCGATCCAAGCATAACAAATGGCAGCTCGTCGCCTTAGCACGCACGGTCGGAAGGAGCGGCAGGTTTCGAGCCGCCGAAAACATCCGTCCAGTGTCTCTGGCTTGGGTTCGCGTCGCTCTGGCCAGCGCGCGAACTCAGGGGTCACAAGCCTTCTCGTCTGTCTTGGTCTGGTAGCAGTCACGTGGGCCGTATTCGGTCAAACGTTGGCGCACGATTTCGTCAATTTTGATGATCACATTTACGTCTACGAAAATCCGCTGGTTGTAAAAGGGCTTTCCACTGAAGGAATAGTCGGCGCATTCACGCACACTCACGCGCTGAACTGGCATCCGCTGACCACACTTTCTCACATGCTCGATTGCCAACTTTATGGATTAAACGCCGGCGGCCATCACCTGACGAACGTCATTCTTCATACCATCTCGGTGCTGCTGCTCTTTCTTGTACTTAGCCAAATGACTGGCGGGCTTTGGCGAAGCGCCTTTGTGGCCGCGCTTTTTGCCATTCATCCGTTACATGTTGAATCCGTCGCTTGGGTCGCTGAGCGAAAGGATGTTCTGAGCGGGGTGTTTTTTATGCTGACGCTGGCCGCGTATTCTCACTATGCGCGGGCGCCCTCCAGATCTCGATATCTGCTCGTGGCATTACTTTTCGCCTGTGGACTGATGTCGAAACCCATGCTGGTAACGCTGCCCTTCGTGCTGTTGCTCTTGGATTATTGGCCTCTGGATAAATTTAAAGATGAGAATTCGGAAGTGGGAAGTCGGCTGCGAAGATTGGTCATGGAAAAAATCCCATTCCTCGCGCTATCAACCTGTTCGTGCCTCGTGACCTTATTTACCCAAAGGCAAGGTCCGCATGCGATGGATCAACTTCCTTTTCTATGGAGGCTGAACAATGCGTTTGTGAGTTACCTTACTTACATCTGGCAGATGTTATGGCCCGTGCGGCTCGCGGTGTTCTATCCGCATCCAAACAATCGTCTTCCGCTTGTGGAGGTTACAGTGGCAATCGCATTCCTTATTGGTGTCAGCCTTTTAGTAATTCGTCTGCGACAGTCAAAGCCTTACCTTGTTACCGGTTGGTTCTGGTATCTGGGAATGCTCGTCCCAGTGATCGGTCTGATTCAGGTCGGTGAGCAAGCACATGCGGATCGTTATACATATCTGCCACAGATCGGCCTTTACATCGTGATAGTGTGGTCAATCGGGGATCTTCTCTTGGAATCAACATCGCGTGTTCGTCGAGCGATAGTGGGCGTTGCCGCCGCAATAATAATTGTGAGTCTGAGCGCGCGCGCTTTCAGCCAGACTTCATATTGGAAAAACAGTGAGACGCTGTGGAATCATACCCTCTCCGTTACCAGCGACAACGACGTCGCCCATAATAACCTTGGCTTTCTCTTTCTGCGGAGCGGAGAATTAGATAAAGCCATTTCAGAGTTCCAGACAGCACTAGATATACGATCCAGAAACACGCAGAGGCATTACAGCCTTGGTGCGGCACTCATCCAAAATAACATGGGTAACGCTTTTGCCAGGAAGCAGCTTTGGAACGAAGCAATCGGCCACCTGCAGGAAGCCGCAAGGCTGCGTCCTGATTATGCGGATGCGTACTTCAATCTTGGAAGTGTGCTCTTTCAACAGGGCCGGATCGACGATGCGATCACCCAGTGGCGAAAAGCACTCGCGATACGACCAACTGACGCGGAAGCTCACAGGAATGTTGCCAGCGCCCTTCGCAAACAAGGGAATGTTAAAGGAGCAATCGCGGAGTATGAGCAAGCGCTAAACATAACGCCAGAAGACACTGTGGCGCTCAACAATCTGGCGTGGATTTTGGCTACTTCCTCCGATGCCTCGATACGCGATGGCGCACGATCAGTCACGTTGGCGGTGAAAGCGGTGCAGGCGTCAGGAGACAAAGATCCAAATCTCATTCGCACGCTTGCCGCTGCACATGCAGCAGTTGGACAATTCGCCGAAGCCGTCGCCACGGCCGCGACAGCAAAGGCATTAGCCACCACACAGAATAAGCCGGAGCTCGCAAGCAGATTGGAACAAGAAATTGCTAGTTACCGGGCGGCCATCGCGCTTCGAGAATGACGGAACCGCATCAGTCCTCGTATGAAATCGTGTCTCGTTCACTTATGATACGGCAAACCCAAGTCATAAAGCGCGAGCTCCCCCTGCAGTGCCTCGGCCAAAGGGGTGTTCCCTTGGATATTCGCGGCTTCCAATGCGTGTTGGGCCGTCTCTTTAGCCTCAGCAAACTGGCCGGCCTCGGCGTAGGCTGCAGCCAAAATCCGCAGAACGGTCGGGTGCTTGTCGCTCCTGGAACTTGCGGAGTCGGCGCGCTCAGCCAGTTGCACAGCTTCGGATCCGTTTCGCAAAGCGGGATCGGAAGACGTTGCGAACAACCATGCGAGGTTGCTGAGTGCAGCTAAATTCTCAGGAGAAATTTGGAGTGCCTTTGTATACTCGGCCATTGCATCTCGAACGCGCCCGCTTGTAAGGAAAGCGATGCCGAGATTGGCATGAGCATCTGCGCTGTCAGGATGCATCTGGAGCACCTTTTGATAGCCGACAATCGCTTCATCCGTGCGGCCTGTGCGCAGAAGAGCGCTCGCGAGATTGTATTGCGCTTCTTCCTGGTCGGGTATGACCGCGAGGCACGCCCTGTACCGGGCGATAGCACCATCGAAATCGCCTTTGGCTATAAGTACGTTGGCAAGATTGCAGGACGCTTCGGCATAGTCGGGCCGGATTTCGAGCGCCTTCTGATAATGAACAATCGCATCATCGGCACGACCGATTCCAAAAAGGGTAACACCTAGATTGTTTTGTGCTGCTGCATCGGCGGGATTAATCGCAGCAGCTCTTTCGTAATGGCCAATTGCGTCGTTAAGCTGACCTTTCTCAACTAGAAGCCGGCCCAAGTTATAATGCGCCTCCGCGTAATCGGGCCGTAGCGCGACGGCTTGCCTGTAATGCTCGATCGCCTGATCCGCGTCTCCCTGTTCCCTGAGAACGATGCCGAGATTGTAATGCGCCATCCAGCAACGCGGATTTTTTTCTAACGTCGCTGTGTATAAGGCGAAGAGATCGTGATATTCCGCTGTCTGGCGCCACGTCAAAAAGCCGAGCAATACCAGAAGGATTCCGCAGAGGGCACTGCTCAAAACTAACCGACCTCGGCGGCTAGCGACGGTTTTGCTCGATCGCGGCGTCGGGTCCGGCGAAGACACAAAGTCCTCCGTTGTCTCACAAAAACGGAAGAGAAGAGTCGTGATTCCTGCTCCTATCAGTGCGAGCGGTCCCATACTCGCGAGATACTGAAAATGATCGCTTACAAATGAGTACCGAAAGAAATACACGCTGAAAAAGCCGAGCACCGGAAACAGGGAGATGACGTAGTAAGCGGCGGCAAAAAAGAAGGCGCGACCCAACAGCGTACGAAGAAACCAAAAGGCAATGACGGCAGCAATGGCCGCCATCAACGGCAGATATAAAACGACGTTGGACGGATCAACGTGCCACCGTGGATAGATGAAGATCAGAGGATGCGGCCACACCAATTTGCCGAGATAGAACCAAATGGCTTGGCCCACGATGATCAGACGTTCTGGAAAGGTTTGTACCCAATCCGGGCCAACGGCGCGCGCATGAAATCTCTGTTCCCAGATCGTCCATGCGCTCGCAACGATCGATATCAGAGCAAATGGAGCAAAAGCCAGCATGTCGCGCCAACGGATTTTTCCTCGCATCCACCAGACGCACAAAGCGAGTACGAATGGCAGCATCACCACGGAAGGTTTGCTTAGCGTCGCCAGAAGAAATGAAAAAAGAGATAAAGCGAAGACCAATGAACGCCGGTCTCCAATCTGCCACTGGAGCGATCCAGGCAGTGAGACCCGTTGATCTTCCCATTTCAAAAAGAAAAGGATCGAGAGCAAATAAAACACGCAGGACTGCGTGTTCTTCAATTCAGTAACCCATGCGACGGATTGGACCATCACCGGATGCAAAGCCCAGAGCGCAGCACCGAGCCAGGCGCCGCGCACTTGGAGTAGGCGCAGTACCCGCCAGAGCAGAATTGCCGAGACGGCGTGTAACAAAACATTGAGAGCGTGGTATGGCAGCGGGTTCAGGCCTACAAACTTGTGCAGGGCCCAAAACGTCGTCAGAACGAGTGGATAGTAGACCGCTTGGGTCGTGGTCCAGATTTCCTTCAACCCGAGTGGGCCAACGACGGAGGGATTCAGGGTCAGATGCGATTCATCATCCCAAATGAAGTCCGCCCGAAACACCTGAGCGTACGCAATGAAAACGAAAGCAATTAACAGCAGCGCGCAAAACCAGTCGCGTCTCCAGAATGAGACCCGGATTTCACGAACTGGCACGAATTGATCCAAGACTTAGCTTCAACGTTACCGAATTGATGATGATCGTGTAATTGGCGTCAAGGAGACTGAGCGTTACTCCCCCTGGCTATACGCAGGTTCTGTTCCGCCTCTGGAAAATCAGGATGCAAGCGTAGCGCTTCTTCGAATTGTGCAATCGCTTGGGACGTGTTGCCTTCGCGCATGAGAATTTTTCCAAGGTAATTGTGCGGTTGAGCCAGCTTTGGATTGAGTTCGGACGCCTTCGCAAAATGCTCTCGCGCTTCCGCGAATTCGCTTTTCTCCAAAAGCAAACTGCCCAAATCGAGGTGCGCATCGACATGCGAGGGATCCAATTGCAGAGTCTGTCGATATTTTGCGATTGCCTCTTCTGGCTGTCCGTATTTTTCCAGGAACGCGCCATAGCTGTAGTGCGCTTGCGCCGATTTCGGCGCCAGACGAATAGCTGTCTCGCATTCAGCTGCGGCTTGGTCCTTGCGACCGAGTTGGTCCAAAAGGTACGCGTAACCAGAATGATATTCAGCATTCTTCGGCTCGATGCGTAATGCTTGCTCAAAATGACTTTCCGCTACGTCGAACTCTCCCTTCGCCGTCAATAGTGATCCGAGATTGACGTGTGCCTTCGCCGAGCCGGGATTTAAACGTATTGCCTCAGAGAATTCCTTCGCCGCTTCATCGACTCGCCCGGCCTCCTGCAGCTCGGTAGCATAGTTAACATGGGCCCGCACGCTCGTCGGAAGGTCCGCAACAATCGCGCCTAAACGTTCCAGTTTGCCTCGGCCACTTTGTGTTTCGGCGTACCAGAGTATCGCGAGAGGAATCACAAAAATAGCGACCCATTTTACGCCGTGCAAAGCCCAGCCCGGAAGAAATCCGCCTAACGAAACATCCGTTGTTCCGCCGGCGATACCCAATGATTGCCGCGTCGACTTCTCGCGAACTTTCCAAATGAATCCGTCGTAGTAGAAATGGAGGAGTGCCGATGCAGTCACCACGCCGGTAAGAATGTTTTTAACGGCGTCGATGCCGACATACGATTTGGACAAACTCAGCCCACCGTAGGCGAG